>VFQQ010001158.1_pt1 | contig 39539 bp, 34 predicted proteins | sample 3512341 | NCBI WGS metagenome assembly VFQQ01 (sample SAMN10412373, study PRJNA504923) | tailings metagenome | isolation source: Relicate 2 Philex TSF1 revegetated site | place: Philippines: Tuba, Benguet | collected 2017-08-29 | reverse complement strand
AGGAACGCAAGGGTCGCTTCCCGGTCGTGGTTGATACGCCACTGGCGCGACTGGACCAGCAGCACCGTTCTGCGCTCATCAAGCGGTTTTTTGCAACAGTGTCGCACCAGGTTGTCGTGCTATCGACTGACCAGGAGGTCGATGGCTTGGCGTATGACGCACTCAAGCCTTTCACTAACGCTGAATACTCGCTCCACTTCGACGACGCCACAGGCAGTACGTCGATATTGGGCCTGGGCTCGCACAAGGGTTGATCCAAATGGAACGCATCAAACTGAACGCAGCCGCGCGCAATCAGCTGACCACGCTGAAGCGGCGCACGGGAATGGAACACAATAATGCGATCTGCCGTCATGCGCTGTGCCTGTCGCTTGCCAATGCGTCGGTTCCGCCCCTTGAAGCTTTTTCTTTCAACGGTGGCATTGAGATTGACTGGCGGACCTTCACAGGCGGCGAGGACGCCTTGTACTACAACCTGCTCGCCGTACGGCTGGTCTCTGAAGGCAAGCGCGTCACCGACGATGCGATTCGGCAGGCACTTACCGTGCATGTGCACCGCGGCCTCTCCTACCTTGTCAGCCGCCGTGAAGATGATCTCCTGGTGGAGATGGCGAAGTCAATTCAAGCAGTCAGCCCTTAACGACTAGACCACCTTCATCATTTTTTCGTAGGTGGTCACCAGCTGCGAGATCTTGCCGAGGATCGGCAGCAGGTGTTCTTGCTGCGACACAAGCGTGTCCACCTTGAGGTCCTGCAATGTGTTCAGCAGCGAGCTCAGCGCGTCGATGGGCGTGCGCTGGGTCTTGTGTTGCAGAAACTCAGCTTCAATGACGCGGATCGGGCGCGCCTCTTCCGGGGCATTGACGTCCAGTTGTTTGGCGAAGTTGGTCCGCGCCTTGCCGTCGTACGTGGCCATCTGATTCCACAAGCGCACGCTCTCGGCCTTGTAAAAGATGTTCTCGTTCTCATCCTCCTTGCCACTGCGCGGCTTGGAGAAGGCCCACTGGAAGAGAACTTCCTCGGACTCCGGCGGCAGGCGCAGCGCGTCCTTGGTCACGCTGAACTGCTCCTTGGGATAGGAATTCTGCAGGATCAGTTCGAAGAAATAGTGGTCTTCATCGGTGAACGACTCACCTTCCGGCAAACGGTCTTCGAAGTCCCGCTTGAAGTGGGTGAATGCGGATGCGGCCTGGATGTTGCGGCGGGTCTTCGTGCTGCCCAGCGAGACAAGCTCCCCAACCTGGTTAACCAAGTCGTCCTCCAGTCGCAAAGCGCCCTTGCTGCCATGACGGTCACGGAACAGGCGCTCATAGAGGGACAGGATGTACAGATTGGTCGCATAGGGCTTCCACTCACGGGCATGGCTGATGTGGCGCACGCCCAGCAGCCGCGGCAGGATGGCCTGCAACTCGTCGACAGTCTTGGCTGCCACGGGGAAGACTCGCAGCATGCTTGTCTTGGCGGCGATGGTCTCGAGCCGCGCGACAGTATCTTCTTGAACCTTCAGTTCCTCGGCAAAGCGCGAGGGCGTCTTTTTCAGCTTCTCGAGCTTTTTCTGCTCGCGTTCGAGGCGTTCGCCCCGCAATGAACGCAGCGCCACCGTGCGTGTGTTGCCTTCTACGACCACGTAGTGATCCGGCTTCTTGGGGTGCTCCCAGACGATGATCGAGTCGATGGGGACCCAGCCGTGCGCAACGATCGAGTCTTCGAGATTGGCGACGTCATAGACCTGGCGCACGCGGCGCTCCAGGTCCTCTTGGAGGTTGGGTGCGAACAGTGCCTCCGGATCGCTGTAGCCGGGCGGATTCTCCGGAGCGATGCGTGGGTTGTTCGGATCGAGGTAGATTTTGTCGAACGAGACCAGCTTCGCGTCTTGCAGTTCGTTGATGGGTTTCTGGTTGTCAGGCATGGTTCACCTCTTTCGGGTCATGGTTCAGGAAATCTTGCAGGACGAGCACACGTTCGCCTCGGTCAGCGTTAACGAGGAACTCTGTACGGTGCAGCAGGCGTATCGGGAGGTCCTTGTAGTCGGCGCTGGCGATGAAAGCGGCCAGTACGCCGAATTGATCTTCAGGTTTGGCGTCAGCCAACTTTGTGCGGAGAATGGAGGTCGCGCCGTCGAGTTCTTGCTTGGCGGCAGGATCGAGTAGGAACGCCTCGCTTCCTCCCAGGGGAAGCGGTACCTTGACCGCTGCCGCGTGCTCTGTCACGCGTTCCAGGTAAAGGGACGCGATTCGTTCTGCGTTGTGGCAGTCGCTCAGGAACTCCGCCAGCGCTGCGGGCACGGCCGGGCGATAAGTGAAGGTGACGTACTTCAGCCACGTCGTTGCGCCGTTGGCTCGATAAGGACGACTGCCGGAGGAGTCGATCGAAGTCGGCCCATGCACTTCGCGCTTGGCGAAGTAGCCAGCCGTTAGCAGGCCCGTCATGGCCACCCACATGCTGCCTGCGGACGTGTCCTTCACGAGGCCGTGAGCCGCTCCGTCGCGCTGCAGGTAGTCCGAAGGATCGGACAGGTCCGCGCCCAATGCGCAAAAACCGTTGAAGAGCGTGCGCAGCAGGTTCGACACTTCGGGTGACTCGAGCATGCCGCTCCACTTCGCATCGGCTTCGAAGTTCTCCGCAGGGCCAAAGTACGGCAACCCATAGAGGAAGAGGCGGCAGGTTTCACCCGGCGCGATCGAGTCGATGCGGGTCAGAAGGCGCGCCGACACGGCCGGATCGACGTTGTGGGCGCGCAAGATGTCGGCAGCTGATGACCGGAGCTCGGTGAGGCTGCCATATTCCACGTCCTTGAGTCGGGGGCGCAGGAAATCGTCGATCTCCTGGTAGAGCCAGCGTTGGTCGAAATGGTAGGCCAGGCTGTCATTGCGGGCCTGCACCACGTAGGCGGCGCGCTTGTCCGGCGCATAACGCACGCACCGCCCTGCCGCCTGCATCAGTCGAATGACCGAGCTGGAGGGGTAGGTCAGGATGACGGTGTTGATGGCCGGATCGTCGAATCCTTCCAGTAGCAGCTGGGCGGAGACAAGGATCGCGCGGGGCTTGTTGCTGAATCGCGCAAGGAAATCCTCGTTGCCGATGCCCAGGGAGTTCCCCGTCCCGTGGACGAAGCCCAAGTCCTCCTGCTCCAGAGGATGGTCGAGCGGGAGCCGGTCAACCAGCGCACGATAGAACTCCTCAACGCGGTCGACGCGCGGGGCCAGCACAAGCACCTTGGTGAACTCGGCCGCTGTGCGGTCCACGATGAAGTCCGCAAGATCGTCGATGGCTTCGGGTGACCAGTCGAAGTTTTCGACCGGGAGGTCGAGAAACTTGGGCGTGAGGACAGCGCGTCGCTCTGCGAGTTCGCGGTAGGTGATGGTGAAGGCGATCTCGTCAATGCCGATCGGCAGCGCATCGGTGCGGTTGGGCGTTGCCGTCAACAGAAGCACGGGTGCGGCCCACGGGTTGGCGAAGACTGGACCATAGGACGGCGCTGCGGCGTGGTGGGCCTCGTCGACCACGATCAGGGTGGGCTTGATCGCTGCGCCCTCAAGCAACGGAGACAAATCGCCGACCATGACGAACTTGATGCGGTTCGCAAGCTCAGTCAACCGCTCCGCTGACAGGTGCTCGTGTCCCTCGGTAATCAGCTTCTGCAGTTCGCGATGTGCCTGTTCGCGCAAGTTGCGGCGATGGGTAACCCAATACACAGGCGATTTGGGGTCCGTGGCGCGGTCCAGCATCGCCAGGACGATGCGCAGCGCCGTGCGCGTCTTGCCGGCGCCGGTGGGAAGGATCAGGCCGATACGGCCATTGGGCCGTCGGCCGAACGCTTCCAGGCAGCGCGTGACCGCCGTGTCCTGGTAACCCCAGTCCGGCGGTAACGCACGCTGGTCTGCCAATTCGTCGGGAAGGGCAAGGGGCAGTCCGGGCGCGGTAACTGACGCACGTGGGATGAGCCGGATGGCAACAGCAGGCGGGAGACCTAGCCGGGAGCCCGCCTCGGACCCCGACGCGTCTGCAAACAGATGCAGGCGTGCGGCTTCGCGCTGCAGGGCGGCCATGGCTGCCATCGCACGGTCGGGCAGGGTGGGGTCCTGCGTGAACGCCAGCCCCGCAGCTTGCTCGGTCAGCTCAATCGTCGCTTCGTTCACCCCGCGCGACAGGTCGTTTGACAGCAAGGTGTGGAGGCGGTTGGGATGAAGCGTACCGACGATTCCGGCGCCCTGGAGTGACCCATTCAGCGCCTTAGTCATGGCGCCGATGCTGCCGTGCGCAAAGAAGAGCGGAACCACGCGCTCGTCAATCAGGCGCTGCACACGCTCGCTTTGTACGTTGAGTCTGGCCAAGAGGGGCTCCAGCAGTTAGATGACGTATTCTGCCAAAATGGAACAACATTTGTCAATTCCATAATTTCGGAATAAATTTCAATGGCGTTTATGTGACGCGACAGTTGAGATGCTCCGCAGAGGAGAAAGTTGGGCTAAAATGCATGAAATGTCAATGAAGAATCAAGCATGACTTCGTCCGACTCTTTGTCCAGAGCGCCACAACAAGCCGCCAAACAGCGCTTGAAGGGGTTGCTGCGTGCCGGCAAGGTGTATCGACGGGAGGATTTGGTCCCGCTCTCGAAGGCCGTCGATCGCGACCTACGGGAACTGGTCGACAACGGGCAGCTCACCAAACTAGCCCAAGGGCTTTACTACGCTCCACGAGCCTCGACCTATGGCGTACTCCCTCCCGACGAATCCGAACTGGTCGGCGCATTTCTTCGCGACAGGGACTTTTTGATGTTCTCGCCGTCTGCTTACAACTCCGCAGGGCTGGGCACGACTCAGCTGTACAACCGGACCGTGGTCTACAACCACAAGCGCCATGGCGTGTTCAAGCTGGGCAACCGGCAGTTCGACTTCCGTATGAAGCAGCGCTTCCCCAAGAAGCTGACTCCTGAGTTTTTGTTCGTCGACGCGTTGAACAACCTCAGTGAGCTTGCGGAAGATCAAAGGAGTGTTCTGGACCGCGCGAAGGAGCGGGCGGCCGCCTTCGACAAGCAGCGCCTCAAGCGCGCTGTTGAAAGCTACGGAGCGATGGCGACCAAGAAGCGCGTCATGAGTTGGCTCGATGCCTGACTTCCTGCACGAGCGCCGGGATTTCGGCGAGCTGGTTGGAGTTGTTTCGGGCGAGCGCGGGATTGATCCGGTCTTGGTGGAAAAGGACTACTGGATCATGCATTGCCTATGGGGACTGCAGGCGCAGGGCTTCCGGTTCGAGCTCAAAGGAGGCACGTCGCTCTCAAAGGGCTTCGGCATCATCCACCGCTTCTCAGAGGACATCGATATCCGCATCGAGCCTCCGGAGGGTATGGACGTCAAAATCGGCCGCAACCAGGACAAGCCGGCGCATGTCGAATCGCGGCGGGCCTTCTACGACTGGTTGACGCAAGAGATCAAGATCCCCGGGATCACCTCCTGCGAACGCGATACGGCGTTCGACGATGATCGCCTACGCAGCGCAGGCATCCGGTTGAGCTATCCCACCACGAACAAGGCCCTGGAAGGCGTTAAGACCGGCATTTTGCTGGAGCTAGGGTTTGATGACACCGCGCCGAATCGGCCTGTGACGATCTCATCGTGGGCCTATGACACTGCGGCAGGCAATGGGGTCAACGTCGCCGATAACCGCGCGCAAGACGTTCTTTGCTACGCGCCTACTCACACTTTTGTCGAGAAGCTGCAGACTGTCTCAACCAAATATCGGCGGCTCGCAGAGTCCAAGACCTTCCCCGGCAATTTCCTGCGCCACTACTACGACGTCTATTGCCTGCTGGAACTCGATGAGGTGCAGGCGTTCTGTGGTCTACCCGAATATCAGGAGCGCAAGAAGATCCGCTTTCGGTCAGGCGACGAGCTGGTGATCGCGCGAAACGCGGCCTTTCGGCTGGAGGACGCAGAGCAAAGGCGGCAGTTCGAAGTCGAGTATCGAAAGACGGCCGCTCTCTATTACCAAGGCCAGCCTAGCTTTGACGAGATGCTGGAGCGCATCCACCAGCACATTCTAGCGATGTAGGCGACAGGGCGCCTGTGGATGTGACTCTGCCGGCTAGATTGGCTGAAGCGTTTGCATCAGGCCATCGCTGACTTCAAAAAGTGAAGTCGGACTGAGTGAGAGACCACTCGAATATGCCGCATAGGCAGTGGTCCAATTGGTGCCACCGAACGACTTCAGAATCGTCACAACCGCCGGCAGTTCGTTCTTAGTATCAGACTGTGTTGGGCTGCCCATCCCGTGTGTGAGCAGCAACCTGTTCCGCGTCGAATTCAAGTTTTTCAGCGTGGTCCTGCGAACGGTGTCTGGAAGTAGGGTGCCCGCCTGTACCATGGCATCGTGGCACTGGAGCAGCGAGAGCATCTTCTTGCCGGAGGCCGCAACCGCGATCTTCAATTCTCCGTCGCCATTGGCCTTCGACCAATCGATGAGGCCGTCCGATGAGCATCGTGATGTGAACAATAGATCGGCAGCACGATGACAAAAAACAGTGGAAAGTGAATAGCGCGAGCCCGAAAAGTGAATGCGCGCGAGCGCTGCACTGAGAGCAGAGCCCTCAACGAGCGCATCTTCGCGCGACGTACCGACCAGGTTCAAGCTCAAACGGCTTTGGACTTGCCCAAGCCAGACGGTCAGGCCCTGCACGGCCGCCGGGGGCTTTCCATGAAAGCTGGCCTTCAAGTCCGCGATCTGCGTGGCGATCTCAGTAGCCAAGTCCGATCCCAGTTGCCACCAAGAAGTCGCCGCGAAAACGGGGGGCCAGGCTATCAGCATCGGCGAACCCCACAGCATCCTGCGCAAGACCTTGCTTACGAGGCCATCGCAAAACCGAACAAAACTGACCTGTTGTGGATGCAACTTATCCTCATTGCTCAACAGGTGATTGATCGCGCCAGCTGCGGCACTGTCATCCCATTTTGATAGGCCGTGTGCCAGCCGTTGTAGATTGCGAACGATCCAGAACGTATCGAGTGACAGCGATGAAGTCGCGTCCGGGATCCAGTTCGCGTCGTGTCGAAGGGCTAAGAGGCTTCGCAACAATTCGATGTAGATCTCCCCGTTCGGCGTGACCTGGAACGCGGTGACCGTTGCCCGCTTTGCCAAGACTGCCGCTCGAAGTTCGTCCGCATGTTCACTGCGGCACAGAATCGTCTGCGCGCTAAACTCGTCGCCTGGCGCCCAGACTTGAATGGTCATTCTTCGGGCGCAAGGAGCTTGCTGGAGATGCCGAGCACATTGGCCAATTCATCTCTGGCATCGTTATACCGGGCCTCCGCCAGTGCCCTAATCTCGGCTTCGGCCTTCTTGCGCGACGTTTCGTCGCCCTTCAACTGAGTTTCGAGCTCCAGCAGCTTCGTCGGCGAAACCAGCTCATCCAAATTGCTGCGGGTGTCGCGCAGAAACTCTGAAGAAAGCCGTCCGCAGTAGCGGAGTGCGGATGCCGTCGCTTCATTCTTGAGGTCAGCTTGAACGCTGGCCTTGACGTCATCACCAGCAGCCAACGCCGATAGCGCGCCTGCAGAAACCGTGGGCTTCAAGAGCGACAAGCAAAGGACGTCTACCCATACGTCCCGAGTCCAAAGCGTCGAACTGAAGTTGACCTTCTCGTTCTTCCACAACACCCGCCTCGTGTATTTCCGGGCGGGTGACAGGTACCCGGCGTCTGGCTTCAATGCCAGAGCTTCCATCGCTGCGACGGTTACCTTTGCCGCAACGGATGGCGTCAGCCCATGCACTCCCAGGATGGTGCTGAAGCGGATCCAAGAGCGAAGCAGTCCGTGCTGGAACGCGCTGAGGAAGTACACAGCATCGCCCTCAGGAATTTGCACCCACTGGTTGAAATCCTGCAGCACGGCCTTCACTACTGGCTCGGCAATCTCCTCGTCCGTGTACTTGTAGCGCGCGAAGGAATCTTGAAGCGCGGCAAATGCCGCGCTATGACCGTCAGCCTGTCCCTTCAGCTTGGTGAACGCCAGTTTGACCGAATCGACGAAACGCGCGTACGGAGAGGGCTCGAGGAGCAGCGTATTCAGCGCAGGTACAAGGTGAGTCTCAATCTGTTCGCCAACAATCTTGTCGATCGCTGGTGCATGCGCCTGGTCTGCGAGGTCGCCGTAGTGAAAGGCGGGATCCACGGCCTCGAACTTCAGCTTCACATCGTCTAAGCGCAATACCGTTGCCGCCACCTTCTCTTTGAAGAGGTAGTCCCTGAGTATGTCATTCAGGATACCGATGGTCGTGAGTGCAAACGGGCGCGTTCTGCGCCGCGTGTTCTCTTCGACGCGCTGATTCCATTCAAGCAAGTGAAGATAGGTGAACCCAGCGACCTTTTTGGTGCGCCAATTCTCAGCCAAGGCTCGGACCGCCATGGCCGCATAGCTATCGTCCTGCAACAGGATGAGGAAGTGCCCGCTGACGCGCTTTGCCTCTTCGTTCACCCGTACGAAAAGCTCCCGGAAGTTCTCGACCACGTCCTCTTTTGAGCCGACAACCGCGCGAGGGGTGAAGACGAGGCAGATCGGAATTTCAGTGCCAGCGAGCACGTCTTTTGACGGACTGTTTCGCACCAGCTTCATCGCCTCCAGACGGTGCTGCCCATCGAGCACAATGAGTTTCGCGCGCTTTCGATTGAGCCGAAGCTGTGCAGCGTCGTGAAACCATTCCTCTTTACCGTTGATCATCATTCGACGATCAGCTGACTTCTTGTCGCCTAGGGCAAGACTTAGTTCGAATCCGTCTTCGTCCCATATCGCCTTCGTGAATCTATTACCACCTTCCTCCTCGATCTCGTACGGCGCGTCTGCATACTGATGGAGCATTTCCCCATCTTGATCGAATAGAACGATGCACGCGAGTAGCGGAGGAAAGAAGACAACTTTGTCGCTGGTGGTCTTCAGGTACCCATCTGCCATGCGGATGACCCGTGCCCGGTCGATATCCCGTTGAATGAGTTCCTCAAACTTGAGAGCATCTGCTTCGAAAAAGTCCGATGCGGTCGACAGATCATCGATCTCTTCCACCGGTACGCTGCACAACAGATAGAAGACCTCTCTGCTAGTTGCGGTCTTGAACCGGCCAAACGTTCCCCGGAGCGTCTGGTCGAACGGGTCCTTCTTCAAGATTTTCGGGCCAAATGACATTTCTACTCCAAAGGAATCATCCCGCCTTTGGCAAAGGCCCTGCGGGAAAGTGGGACCAGAACGAACTAGTGTGATGGGACTAATTAGCGGCCGCGACGCTCGGCAAGCAGCGAGTATCGTCCGCCGGGATGGGCGGCAAACCATTTGTCTTTTGAGCTCACGGCGTTGTCGACACCCTGCGAGTGACGCCGCAACTGTTGCGAAAGCACTTGCTCCGGGTGCTTCGCCTTGAAGGCGTAAGACTTCCCTTCTTCGATAACCTTGAAAATCTCACCAGGGGTCATCGAACGACCCGCCTCCCTTAGGACAGCGGCGGCTGCTTCGACAATGGTCATCTCGGCTCCTTCAAGATTCGTCAAAGTAGTGTAACCAAGGGCGTCTGACGTCGATCCATTGCGAATGGCCATCAAGGCGGCCACGCGTCGCATCTGTGAAGCGACATTCTGAAGGAGGGGGGTTACTTGGAAAGTGCAGCAATCGGCGTCCGGTCGTCGCACCAACCACGACACTTCTCATGCCTGCCTTCGCGCCTTTGGTTGGGAGATACCGTCACGGCGTCATGCACATCCGTTGATGAAAGGCTCCGAATGAAAATCGACTATCAGGCACTTGATCGCGACGACGAGTATGTTCTGCAGCTTGGATCTGACACTTGGATGATGGACAACCACAAGTGGGCGCTTTGGGTCTGGGAACGCTTCGCGGGTACTTCAGGCGCGGAAAAGTTCACCCTTGTTCATGCGGATCATCACTGGGACGGCGGCTACGATTTCTTCGATAGCCCCGCGGAGGAGGCGGAAATGCTTGGCGCCGACTTGAAAACGCTGCATTCGATAATTGCTGAGGGCAACTGGATCCGCTACGACTCGTTCATTGCACCCGCAGTGATGCGCGGCCGCCTTGACACTGTTCACTTCTTCTGTAAACAGGACAATGGCGGAGACATCGGGATCGGAAACGAGGTTCTCGCGGCGGGCGGTGCGACGCAGATTCTGCACGCCTCTGTTGAGTCCCTGGCGAGTATCGAGGTGGCGCACCCGCTAATTTTCGATCTGTGCCTCGACCTCTTCAATAGTGAATCCAAGATGGAGTACGGCAGTGAGCTTTGGCCGGACGAAGAAGTCGTTGGGTTTCTGGAGGCCGTTCGGCCTCTTGTCGAATCGGCCTGCCTTGTCACCATATCGCTCTCTTTCGGCTGCTCGGGAACTCCGGATGATACGAAGCACCTTGCGAAGCAGGTGGTGCCGAGAATCCTGGAGTGGCGTGCAAATCGGCAATAGTCAATGCTGCCAAGCTGATGCCGCCGCATTGCAGGGCGTGTCTGTTGGGCACATATCGAAGAAATTCCATTCTGAGGAGAGCAACGATTTCTGCCAATCCTGGTGAGAAAAGAGGCGTCGTACGCCAGTTTGATAGCCTGAGAAGAAGTGTGGAAGCAGGTGATCTGGCCGCGATCCAAGCAGTCTTGAAAGGCGCGAGTTCAGACCTGTTCATTCGAATCCGCGAACAGAAACTGCTCTTTCGCGCGCCGCTGGACCATCGGGACGCGATTGCCGACCTTCTGAGGTCTGGAGCCGCCCGACTGGCCCCGGACGGGCGAGGTGATTTTGACAACTACATCGAGTTTGCGCTGGCGATCGATGCAGCGCGTACGCGATGCCTTGAACGTGTGCACAGCGCCTTGAAGGGCATGCCTCGCTGTTCGATCTCCGACTTGCTCGCAGCCGGAGAGGAGGTCTTCGACTGGTGCATGAACAAGCAGTTCAAGGAAGTCGATCTGTACTCAGTCGGGGCTTCCGTGGCTGAGCGGGAGCGCCGATTGCACGACCTCAATGGCGCTGCCAATGACATCGCAATGGCTGTTGCGCGGATCGTCAATGACTGCAGCCGAATCATGCCGACGCAAGCGGAGGTGCGTCTTACCCGAGCGCAACGAAAACTGGCTGTACAGACTCTCCGGCGGGCTCTCCCAGCGGCCGGCAACGTGAACTCGCTTGAATGGTTCTTTGATTCAGTGACCTACGGCGAGTTCAAGGTCGACAAGGTGGCCCACGGCGCCCAACCCACGTATCGACTTCACTTCGTGGAGGCCAAACGTTATCTGCTCAAGTCGCTGGCCATCCGCCGCTCGTTGGTCCAGACTCTCATGGGGCGACGACAACCCCGATTCGTACGCGAACAGTTGAAGGAGCTGGAATCTCCGATGTTCGACAGCGCCATCGCCTACTACCTGGATGTGGCTGGATCCTCGGGATTTGCCGACATCGATCTCTCGCGTGCACATGCCACTACAGCTGCAATGCTGGCTACGCTCGATGCGGAAGACGACCTGTTGGTGGCGGCATCAGGCAGCGACTTCCGTGCCTTGGCGTACTACGTCGTCGCCATGGCGCTGCGATGGTATGGCGCCGCTGCTGTTTCCCTACGCGATGTCCCTCAGGTGGTTGACCGACGTTCACTTGCCGCCGCGCCCATTCCGCTGAAGGATGTTGCTGCCGCAATCAAGGGTCTTGACCCGCTGGCCTTGTCCGAGGCGGTAGATTGCTTGACCTTGGAATTGCCGGCACGCAGCCATACCCATCTAATCGACCGGCCGTTTGTGCGCGATGGCGCTGACCTAGCGCGCCCTTTTTTGCGGAGCAGCGTCGGCACCTGGACCGCTGTCGTGCGGGCAGCGCTCATTCAGGGCGGCGCGCTCGGCAAGAGTGTGGGTGCCGTATGGGAAGACTTTCTTGCGAAGAGTTTCGACGGCTCGGACTGGCAGCTCGTCGGTCAGGGCGTCAAGTTGCGAAAGGACGGACAGACCCTGACCGACGTTGACTTGCTGCTTGTACGTGAGGACTTGCTCCTGGTAATGCAGATCAAGGGGCTGATTGGGATGGGTAACGGGCCCTACGACCATTGGCGTAACCGCCAGACCATCCAGTTCGGCTGCACTCAAGCGCGCATCGCAGCGAAGTTCCTCAAGGAGGAGCCGCAATCCTTGGCGTCCATCTGCGGCAAGCGGGTTGCTGACAGCATCCGGCAAGTGCAGCCTGTGGTGTTGACCAATATTGACCAACTAGATGGATGGCGCTTCGAAGATGTACCGGTTATCGGGGAGGTCACGCGAAAGGCGATTTGCCGGGGGGCGCGGGTGGACTATCAAGACCAGAATGGTGACGTGATTCACACACACCACATCGTGAAACCCGAGGATCTGACCACCGCCACCATCCTTCAGCTGCTGGAGCAGCCCATCGAGATGTATGTCGCAGCAGAGGGAACCGAGACCACCCACCGCGCGCATTCAATTGGCGGCTTGACCTTGCTAATGCCGGAGTTTGTCATTAGGGATGATGCGAACGATCCGCCCTCCCATGAACCTAATCCTAGCGCCTGGGTTGCAGGTGGATGACGGACATGCCCCTGGTTTCGCGCTCCACCGCTACAGTACGCCGGTCCGCGACGACGGTACAATTGGGGTTCATTCCTGCGGTTTGCGGTACCTACGGTGTACCCGCGATGCTAGGGATTGGTGGAAAACCAGAGCTGGCGCGGCCTGCAGCGGCTTTTTGGAAGCTGCCCCAGCCACCAGTACATCGTTGTCCTCTGCTTCGCAGAGATGAAACCCCAAAAGCGGCCTCTTCGACAGGCCGCTTTTTTGTGTCTGGTGACGACGCCACGGCCTCATTCGGCACCGTGGCGGTGCATGCCACCCCACAATGCGAGATCCCCAGGGGCCCGTTGACCCCTCGCGATCATTGGCGGGGCGCCTGACCAGGGCCTTGCACCGGGCTGTTTTCGCATCGTTTTCGTTGCAGCGAGTGCCGCTTCCCTGGCCTGACCCCGCCCCCGCAGACCGATATCTCCGCCCACCAAACCGCCATTTCGTGGAAGCTCGCCCACGAACCCGGTTTCGGGATGTAAGCGCTGCACACGCCTGCAGGCCTCCACGGACCGCCTGTCATGCTGCACTGCGTCATTTTGGGTTGCACTTATAACCAAAGGCCTAAGCGGTCCAGACAAAGGGCCTGGGCGGGTCGTGGCGGTGTTCGACGTACTGCGCCATCGCCTGCCGAAGGTCGGCCATGTGGGTGACGCTGTCGCGCCCGATCTGCTGCTCCGGGATACCCGAGAGGAACTGGGTGACCAGCTTCAACCAGGAGGCATTGGCTGGCGTGAAGTGCATGACCAGGCGCGGGTGCTTGGCCAGCCAGGCCAGGACCTCGGGATGTTCGTGGGTGGCGCCTGCTTCAACCATCAGATGCAACGGCAGGTGCCGAGGTGTCTTGCGATCGATCCGGCGCAAGAACTTCATCCACTCTTCGTGGTGATACCTGGCCTGAAACACGGAGGTCCGCGCGCCGTTTTGCATGTTGAGCGCGGCGAACAGCATGGACAGCGCACTGCGCTGCGGGGCACGGCCCAGGGTGCCGGCGTGTGCGGATTTCATCGGCAGGCCATTGAGCACCAGCGCACGCTCGGGCGGGTTCAAGTAGAGCCCCACGACTTCGATCGGTCTGAGTTCGTGGCGGCGATGGTCCACTGAATGTGGGTTGCTGCCCTGCAGGTGGGGCTGGATGCCGTTGCGTTGCCACACCCGGCGGATGGTCGTGGGGCTCAGGCCCAGGTCCGACGCCAGCGTGCGTGTGCTCCATTGCATGGCCTCGGCCGGCTGCTCGCGCAGCGTCCGGCTCACGATGAGCGACTCAACCGCGTTCGTCACGCTCGGCGTGCGGCCCGAACGCGCGGCGTCCTGCAGCAATGCCTGGAGGCCACCTTCAATGAAGCGCTTGCGCCACATGGCCACCTGTCGCCGGTCGAGCTTGACCGCATCGGCGATGTCCTTGTTCTGCCAGCCCTGGGCCGCCAGCAGGATGACGCTGGCGCGTTGTTGCACGCGCGCCTCCACCCGTCTCCCCTTGGACAGCTTGCGCAATTCACGCGCCGTTGACTCATCGAGTTCGATCGCTTCCGCCACCCGCATCGCTTCATCCTCCTCAACGTTCGGAATCTGCCTGTGAACATAAGTTCCATCAATTAAAGCGCATGGTACCTGCGCATCTTCAGACTGGGCCACATACCCCGTTTGAGCCGTTGCAAATTCTTGTGCACGAAATCAAAGCTCGTTACATGCGGCTTTGGTTCGTGTTCTACAAAAGGTGGAACGCCCGTGCATGGATGCATGCCGGCACAAGACCAACGAACCCAGGGTGCCCACGTATGCCGTGCTTCAACCGCCAACAGATAGTCGAGTGCGCCAAGCGAGTGCATCTCATGCACCCGCTTGGGGCCAACCCTTCGGCTCGCCTCATTGCGAATGGGTGCTGACATGGAGCGCGCCATTGCCCGCCCACAGGAGAAGCCACCGCCGGCCGAAGCCCGGCCGGGCACCGTCGTTCCTCTCTACAACGAGCACGACCTGGCTCGAAGTCTTGCTCCCTGGGCCGATCTCGCTCAGCGTCAGAACAAGGTCAAGGCGTGGTTGGTGATCACCGACCTGAGCGTGCTGGCGTTCTGCTTCTTCGCCGGGCGCCTGCCTGCGTGGTTCCGGGACGAGGCGAGTTTCTCTCAGGCCGTGAATGTGTGGTGGGCCGCCAATGGCCACTTGCGCACCACGCTGTTCGCTGCCATCGCGCTGACGATGGTGAGCTGGATGTGGACCATCCAGGGCCACTACAGCGACCACCGCCGAAAGCCCTGGTGGGACGAAGCGCGCCAGATGATCCAGGTCGTCGTGCTGGCGGCCATGCTCGATGCCGTGGTGATCTACCTCGCCAAGTGGCCACTCTCGCGCTTGTGGACCGGCGCCACCTGGGGCCTCGTGCTCATCTGTCTGCCGCTCGCACGCCTGGCGATCCGCACCTGGCTGCTGCGTGCCGGCCTGCTCACGCAACCCTACGTGCTCATCGGCCACCCCGACGACGTTGAGAAGGCCGCGGCCGCGCTGGCGAGCGAACCGCTGCTGGGCTACCAGCCCGTGGCCGTGGTCTGCCCCGACCCCGGCGCGCGGCTGGTCGAACTCGGGGGTGGCCAGGTGGCCGCGCCCACCGCGCTCACGCCAGGCGTGCGCGAGTTCCTGGCCCGGCCCGCGCCCCACCAACTGGTGGGCGTGCTCGGCATCCGCGACAACAACTGGCTGCGCGAGCTCGCGCAGGAGCTCATGCTCACGCGGGACGATCTGGTCATGGTGCCCGCGCTCGGCGGCCTTCCCATCTACGGCATGGAGGTATCGCACTTCTTCAGCCATGAGGTATTGCTGCTTCGTGCCCGGAACAACCTCAACCGCCGCGGTCCGCAAGTGCTCAAACGTGCGCTCGACATCGTGGGCGCGGTCTTCCTTCTGGTGCTGCTGGCGCCGCTGTTTGCCTGGGTCGCCTGGCGCATCAAGCGCGAGGACGCGGGCCCGGCCTTTTTCGTGCAGCAGCGCGTGGGTGTGGACGGCCGGCTGTTCGACTTCATCAAGTTCCGCAGCATGGTGATGGACGCCGATGGCGCGCTGGAGCGCTGGAAAACCGAGAACGAGAAACTCTACGTGCAGTACCTGGCCAGCAACTTCAAGCTCGCCAACGACCCCCGCATCACGAAGATCGGCCGCCTCATCCGCCGCACCAGCATCGACGAACTGCCCCAGCTCATCAACGTGCTGCGCGGCGAGATGAGCCTGGTCGGCCCTCGCCCGCTGCTGGCCCGCGAGCTCGGCGAATACGGCAAGAGCATCGCCGCCTACGGCAAGGCCCGCCCCGGCATCACCGGCCTCTGGCAGATCAGCGGCCGCAGCACCAGCACGTTCCAGCACCGCATCAACATGGACCTCTGGTACGTGCGCAACTGGTCGCTCTGGTACGACTTCGTGATCATGCTGCGCACCGTGCGCGTGGTCGTCCGGCAAGAAGGCGCCTGCTGATTCAACCCCACCACGCCACTCCCATGAACCACACCCCTGAAATCATCTATGTGGCCGGTCATCGCGGCATGGTCGGCTCTGCCATCGTGCGCCAGCTGCTCGCTGCCGGCCATCCCGCCGACCGCATCGTCACCCGCACCCACGCCGAACTCGATCTCACCGACCAGGCCGCCGTTCGCGCCTTCTTCGCGAAGACCAAACCTCAACAGGTTTACCTCGCTGCGGCCAAGGTGGGTGGCATCCACGCCAACCATGTCTTTCCCGCCGACTTCATCTACCAGAACCTCATGATCGAGGCCAACGTGATCGAAGCCGCCTTCTGCAACGGCGTGCGCAAGCTGCTGTTCCTCGGGTCCAGCTGCATCTATCCCCGCCTCGCCGAGCAGCCCATGAGCGAACAGGCCCTGCTCACCGGACCGCTCGAAGCGACCAACGAGCCCTATGCCGTGGCCAAGATCGCCGGCATCAAGCTTTGCGAGAGCTACAACCGGCAGTTCGGCGCCAGCCATGGCGTGGACTACCGCAGCGTCATGCCCACCAACCTCTACGGACCGGGCGACAACTACCACCCTGAAAACAGCCACGTCATTCCCGCGCTGATCCGGCGGTTCCACGAGGCCAAGGTGTCCGGAACGCCCGAGGTCGCCATCTGGGGCAGCGGCAAGCCGATGCGCGAGTTCCTGTACGTGGACGACATGGCCGCTGCCTGCGTGCACGTGATGGGTCTGCCCAACGCCATCTACCAGTTGCACGCCCAGCCCATGGTCAGCCACATCAACGTGGGCTACTGGCCCGACGTGACCATCGCCGATCTCGCCCACAGCGTGGCCCGCGCCACCGGCTTCGACGGCCAGATCCGCTTTGACGCCAGCAAGCCCGATGGCACGCCGCGCAAGCTCATGGACAGCAGCCGCCTGCACAGCCTGGGCTGGCAAGCCAAGGTCGACCTGCAAAGCGGGTTGGCCATGACCTACCAGGACTTCCTGGCGCACCAACCCGATCGCCGCGTTTCCGCCTCTCTCCCTTCCACCCTTCAGTGAGGAACGACCATGACCAAGAACCCCCCTTATCTCAAAGCCTGGCCCAAGGTTGCCCTCATCACCGGCATCACCGGCCAGGATGGTTCGTACCTCGCGGAGTTGCTGCTCGAGAAGGGCTACATCGTGCACGGCATCAAACGCCGCAGCAGCCAGTTCAACACCCAGCGTGTGGACCACTTCTACGAAGACCCGCACATCGACAACGCGCGCTTCCACCTGCATTACGGCGACCTGAGCGACACCAGCAACCTGATCCGCATCGTGCAGGAAACCCAGCCCGACGAGATCTACAACCTGGGTGCGCAAAGCCATGTGGCCGTGAGCTTCGAGAGCCCGGAATACACGGCCGACGTGGACGGCCTGGGCGCGCTGCGCCTGCTCGAGGCCATCCGCATCCTGGGGCTGGAGAAGAAGACCCGCTTCTACCAGGCCAGCACCTCCGAGCTGTATGGCCTGGTGCAGGAAACGCCGCAGAAGGAAACCACGCCCTTCTACCCGCGCAGCCCGTACGCGGTGGCCAAGCTTTACGCGTACTGGATCGTCGTGAACTACCGCGAGGCCTACGGCATGTACGCCTGCAACGGCATCCTGTTCAACCACGAGTCGCCACGCCGTGGGGAAACCTTCGTCACCCGCAAGATCACGCGCGGCCTGGCCAACATTGCCCAGGGCCTGCAGGACTGCCTCTACATGGGCAACCTGGATTCGCTGCGCGACTGGGGCCACGCCAAGGACTATGTGCGCATGCAGTGGCTGATGCTTCAGCAGCAGCAGCCGGAAGACTTCGTCATCGCCACGGGCGTGCAGTACAGCGTGCGCCAGTTCATCGACATGGCCGCCAAGGAGCTCGGCGTCACCCTGCGCTTCGAGGGCGAAGGCGTGGAGGAGCGGGCCATCGTGGAGGCGGTCGAGGGCGACAAGGCGCCCGCGCTCCAGCCGGGCGATGTGATCGTCAAGGTGGATCCGCGCTACTTCCGGCCCACCGAAGTGGAAACCCTGCTGGGTGACCCCGCCCGGGCCAAGAGCAAGCTGGGCTGGGTGCCGCGGATCGCCCTGCAGGAAATGGTGACCGAGATGGCGAGTGCCGATTTGAACGACGCACAGCGCCACGCCTTGCTCAAGAACCACGGCTATCCCATGGCGGTGTCCAGCGAACACTGAGCACCGAACCCCCGATGTCTGTCCCTCACCCCTTGCGCACGCCAACGCTCGGTGCCTCGTCCATCGCTCGGCGCATGGCCACGGGGGCGGGTGCCTACGGCTACGCGCAGGCGGTCAGCATCGGCACGCAGCTGGTGTCGCTGCCGCTGTTCCTGCACCACTGGGACATGACCACCTATGGCTACTGGCTGGCCCTGACGGCGCTGCCTTTCTACCTGTCGCTGGCCGATGCGGGCATCTCCACCGCCTCGAGCAACCAGATGATCGGCCTGATCGCGCAAGGCCAGAAGGCGCGGGCGGCCGAGGTGTTCCAAAGCGCGGTGGCGTTCCTGTTGTTCGTTTCGCTGCTGGTGCTGCTCATCGTCGGCGTCACCCTGCTGCTGCTGCCCGCCACCACGCTGCAGGCCCCGCACTGGAAAACCGTGCTCATGCTGCTGTCCGTCAGCGTGGTGCTCGGCCTGTTCTGCAGCCTGGCCGAAGTCATCTACAAGGCCACGGGCGGCTACGCTGCGGGCACCTACCTCGTCACCACCGGCCGCCTGGTCGAATGGATGGGCGGCATCACGGGCCTGGTGCTCACGCAGAGTTTCGTCGGCGTCGCCACCGCGGCGCTGCTGGCGCGCCTGGGCTACACCGTGCTCTGCATCGGGCTGAGCCAGCAGCGCACCGACTTCCTGCGCTGGGGCGTTCGGCGCGCCAGCCTGGCCGACATCCGGCAGGCCGCGAAGCCGGGCCTGCTGTTCCTCTCGCTCACGCTGACCAATGCGCTGAGCCTGCAGGGCTTCACCTTGCTGGTGGCCGCCACGCTGGGTCCCGCCGCCACCGCTGTGTTCAACACCTACCGCACCCTCGCGCGGACCGTGGTGCAGTTGACCAACGCGCTGAGCAACCCGCTCTGGCCGGAACTCACCGCGCTCAAGGGACACCAGAACGACGGCGCCTTCTGGAAGCTCTACCGCAAGGCCAACCGCCTGGGCCTGCTCATTGCCGTGGCCGGCGCATTGCTGGTGTTCCTGGCCTCGCCCTGGTTGCTGGACCTCTGGACCCACGGTCAGATTCCCTTTGCCGCCACCGGCATGGCGCTGTTCCTGGTCTACGCGGCCGTGTGCTCGGCCACCCAGGTGCCGCGCGTCGTGCTCATGTCGATCAACCGCCACGCCGGCCTGGCCTGGCAGAGCCTGGCCGCAGCAGTGGTCGCGCTCGTGGTGGCGTGGCTGGTCTGGGACCACACCGGCATGACGGGTGTGGTGGGCGCCATGCTGCTGGGTGAGGCGCTGGTGTGGCTCACCGCCACGCGCGCCGTGCGCCACCTGCGCACAGGGAGGGCCGACGCATGATCGTCGACCTGAACCAGACCGCGCCACCCGACACGCCGCACGACGTGGTGATCGTCGGCGGGGGCACGGTGGCCCTGTTGCTCGCGGTGCTGCTCGAGCGCCAGGGCCAGCGCGTGCTGGTGCTGGAAACCGGCGGGGGCGGCTTCGAGGCACCCGCGCAGGAACTCAACGACGCCACCGTCATCGGACGGGCCCACACCGGCATCTCCGTGGCCCGGGGGCGTGCGCTGGGCGGCACCTCCAACCTCTGGGGCGGCCAGCTCACCGGCTTCGTGCCGTCCGACTTCGAGGCGCGCGCGGGCGTGTCCGATGCGCCCTGGCCCATCACCTACGAAGACCTGTTGCCCTGGTACGAGGCCGTGGCCAAGGAATTGCGCCTGGCCGATGCGCTGGAGGAGGGCACACCACAGGCGCGCCAACTCTTCGGCGACCGCTACCCCGACATTCCCGGCTTCACCCTTTTTCTCACGCGCTGGCTCAAGGAGCCCGCGCTGGCCCGGTACTTCCAGGAGCGCCTGCAGAACGCGCCCGGGCTCACCGTCCTCCTGCACGCCCACGCCACCGGCCTGCACCTGGCGCCCGATGGCGAACGCATCGCCTCGGTTCGCGTGGCGCGCGCCGACGGCAGCGCCACCGCGATCCATGGCGACCGTTTCGTGCTGGCCAACGGGACCATCGAGATCGCCCGCCTGCTGCTGGCCTGCGCGGCGGAACAGCCCGAGGCGCCCTGGGCAGGCAACCCCTGGGTGGGCGCGGGTTTCCAGGACCATCTCGAGATGCGCGGCGGCCGGGTGCACCTGCTGGACAAGGCCCGCTTCCTGCGCACCTTCCAGAACATCGTGCTGGCGGGCCACAAGTACCAGCCCAAGCTGCGGCTGGATGCCGGCGCGGTCGGCGGCGGGTCCGACGCGGCGCTCAACGTCACCGGCTACTTCGCGTTCGAGTCCAGCATCGCCGAACACCTGCAGCACCTGAAAGTGCTGGTCAGGTCGCTGATCCGCGGCGGGCTGCCTCGCCAGGGCCTGGGCGAGATGCTGCGCCACATCCGGGGCATGGGCAGCGCCTGGATTCCGATGATCGTCCAGTACCTGCGGCATCACCGCATCTACAACCCGGCCGACCGCGGTGTGTGGCTCGTCATGCACGCCGAACAGCTGCCGCGCGACGACAGCCGCATCACGCTCGACCCCCAGCGCAAGGACCGCTACGGCATGCCGCTGGCCACGCTGGACTGGCGCATCGGCGGCCAGCCCGAGGTGCGCGCCATGGCCGCCTTCGTGCGCCGGGTCGGTGCCAGCCTGCAGGCCGCCGGACTGGCCCGCGTGGAGATCGACTCGCTGCTCGACGTCGAGGACGACCGCGTGCTGGACCACGCCACCGACACCTACCACCAGTGTGGCGGTGCCCGCATGGGCCACCACCCGCGCGACGGCGTGGTCGACAGCGAGCTGCGCGTCTTCGGCACCAGCAACCTCTACGTGGTGGGGGCCGCCGTGTTCCGCACCTCGAGCTACGCCAACCCCACGTTCACCGCCATGGCCCTCACGGCCCGGCTGGCCGACCGGCTCGGTCGGGAGACCCCCGCATGAACACCATGACCACCGATCTGCTGACCAGCCGGCTGGGCTTCGGCTGTGGCCGCCTCAAGGGCGGCAGCGAAAAGGCCACGTCCCTGCGGCTCATCCATGCCGCGCTGGACCTGGGCATCCGCTACTTCGACACGGCGCCTCCCTACGGGCTGGGTGCTTCCGAGTCGGTGCTGGGTGATGCGCTCAAGGGCCGGCAGGAAGCGGTGACCGTCGCCACCAAGGCCGGGCTGGCCCGCCCGGCTTCGCCGGGCCTGATGCAGCGAGCCCGGGCCGTGGTCAAGCCGCTGGCCGGCTGGGTGCCAGGCTTGCGGCAGGCGGTGCTCAAGGGCATGGCCCTGCGGGCACCCGCGGGCGATTTCGGCCACGAGTTCATCGCCCGATCGTTCGAGACCAGCCTGCAGCAGCTGCAACGCGACCGGGTGGACCGCCTGCTGCTGCACGAAGCGCAGTCCCACCACGAACTGGCGCCGCTGCAGGCCCTGCTCGATCGTTACGTCGACAAGGGCCAGCTGGGCGCGTATGGCAGTTCCACCGGCGAGCCGATGAACCAGCTGGTGCGCTTCGGCTCCGTGCTGCAGTACCGCTGCCCGGCGGCGGGCGCCGAATGGACGCCGGTGGCCCCTGGCGACATCCTGCACGGCGCCTTGCGCTTCATCGCCCCGGCCATCGGGCCCGCGATGGAGCGCGACCCGCTGCTCAAGGCCCAGCTGGCCAGCCTGCTGCCCGCCGGCACCGACATGGACGGCGCGACCGGATCGCTCGCCCTGGCCTATGCCCTGGCGCGCTTCGAGAGCCGGTTGCTCATCTCCACCAACCAGCCGGAGCGCCTGACCACCACCATCGAACAGGTCCGGCACATCACGGCCTCGCCCGATTGGCAACCCGGCATGGCGGCCCTGCACACCGCTTTCAAGCGAGCGCCCGCGCCATGAAAGCCTTCCTGCGCTTCATCTCGCTGTGCCTGCTCGGCCTGGCCATCTACCTGGGCGGCTGGTATGTGGAAGGCCCCGCTTTCCAGGCCTTGCAGATGGGTGCGGTCACGTTGTTCATCGGCGCCGGCTTCGTGGCCCTGCTCTCGGGCGGCACCCGCCGCGTCCAGCTCAGTGCCACCGAATGCATCGTGGGCGCTGCGTTCCTGTTCGCCATGGTGGTGGCCCTCGTTCGAGGCAACCCGCTGTCCACCGCGTTCGGCACGATGTTCCTGGTGGTGCTGATGTCGGCGGCCGTTCTGGCGCGGCAGGACTGGACGGCCAGCATCGACCGGGTGTTCAGGCTCGCCTACGTGGCGCTGATCGCCACCGTGCTGGTGGTCCAGGCCGGCGACTACCTGACGTCGGTGACCGGCACCGTCGAGTACAGCGTCGGGCTGGTCCGCTTCGCGCCGCTGGGCATGCACCCCAACCTCAGCGGCCTGGTGTACGGCGGTGGCAGCCTGCTGTTCTTCCAGCACTTCCTGGGCAGCACCCGCCTGCACCAGAAGCTGTTCGCGCTGCTGATGTGCGCGCTGTGCCTGAGCATGGTGTTTGCGGCGTCGGCCCGGGCCAGCCTGCTCGCCCTGGGCCTGACGGGCGGCGTCGCCGTGGTCCTCATCGCGTGGCGCGGTTCCCGCGGCGCACGGATCGCCCTGACGCTCGCGGCCTTTGTCGTGGTGGCGGTCGGCCTGTTCAAGGCGGCCGCCATCGCCGATTACCTGACCCTCATGCTGGACCTGGACTCGCCGACGCGGGGCCGGGACTCGGGCGCCACGGGCCGGGAAGTGATCTGGCGAGACGGCATCGCGCTGGTGCTCTCCGACCCCTTGCTGTTCTTTACCGGTAGAGGCGTGAGAGCCGCAGGACCCGAGGTGATCGGTTTTCCGGTGGAGAGCTCCTACATCAACCTCGCGCTCGAGCACGGCGTGGTGCTGGGCCTGCTGATGGCCGGGTGCTTCGTGGTGGCTGCGTGGAGCGCCCTCCGGCGCAGCTTCGCCACGGGGGTGATGAACCCGACCCTGCTGCTCAGCGGCCTGATGCTGCTGTTCATCCTGATCCAGTCGGTCTTCAACCGCTACCTCGTGGCCGTGGGCAACCCGTTCTCCCTGCTGGTCCTGCTCCTGCTGCTGCGCCTCAACCTGAGCCCGGCTCCGTCCCCGTCCCCTGCGAGGTCCGTGCCCACCCTGCCGCTGCGGGACCGGGTCCTGTTCCCGCCCGTCACCGGCCACAACGCGGTATCGCAACCATGACCTACGTCTTCTGGCACTCCTACCTGATGTTCCACCAGGCCCCCTACATCCGTGCCCTGGCGGATCTGCCCGGCAACACGGTGCACTGGTGCGTGACGGAAGACCTGCCCGAGCGCTACCGCGACCGGGGCTACCCGGTGCCCGACACCGGCCAGGTGCAGGTGCACCTGGCGCCCACACCCGCGCAGATCGCCGAGCTCGCCGCTCTGCCCGGTTCGGTGCAGGTGTTCTTCGGCCTGCGCGGTTTCGCGTTGCCGCTCCTGGCGTTCAAGGCCAGCCGGCGTGCCCCGGTGCACCGTTTCCTGATGACGGAAAACCGCCACGAGCCCGGGGCGCGGCTGCTGCCCCGCTGGCTGGCCTACACCTGGGATGCGCTGCGCTACCGGCGCGACCTGAGCGGGTTGTTCTGCATCGGGCATTCCGGACGCCATGGCGGCGCACGGTTCTTCGCCGCCTGCGGCTACCCCAGGGCGCGCATCGTGCCTTTCCTGCACGTGGTCGAGCGCACGCCGGTGCCATCCACGCCGGTGCCGAGCGACCACAAGGACATCCTCTACGTCGGCCAGCTGATCGCGCGCAAACGGGTCGACCTGCTGTTGCAGGCGTTCAGTGAGCTCGACATCCCCTCGGCCCGCCTGCGCATCATCGGCCGGGGTGCAGAAGAGCAGAACCTGCGGCAACTCGCCAGCCGCCTGGGCATTGCCGGACAAGTCCAGTTCCTGCCGGGCATGCCCAACGCCGACATCGTCGCGGCCATGGCCGCGGCCGACGTGCTGGTGCTGCCCAGCCGCTTCGACGGCTGGGGCGCGGTGGTCAACGAAGCCTTGATGGTCGGCACGCCGGTGGTCTGCAGCGACCGCTGCGGGGCCAGCGACGTGATCGAGGACGGGCGCAATGGGTATGTGTTCGAAGCCGGCAGCGCCCGGTCGTTGCGGGAGCAGCTGCGCCGCATCTGCCTGGACTTCCACTGGGACCGCGCGGCGCTGGCCAGCGCCGAGTCCCACCGCCTGGGTGGGCCTGCGGTGGCCGCGCGCCTTCAGCAGGACGTCATGCGGCTGCGGGCCTCGGGCGGCGATGCCGCTCCCAGTGGCATCGCCCTTTCCGGGATGTTGAAACGATGAACGTCGGCATCCTTACCTTCCATTTCAGCGACAACTACGGTGCCGCGCTGCAGGCCCATGCGCTGCGCCGCTGGTTGACGGAGCAGGGGCACCGCGCCAGCTTCATCGACTACCGGCCCGCGCACATCGAACACGGGGGCCGGCTGAGCCTGCCCACCTCACCCGCCCGGCTCAAGGCCAATCTGAAAGTGGTCTACCTGGCGATGTCATCGTTCCTGCACGAGCACTTTGGCCACCGGGGCCAGAAGGAGAAGTTCGTCCGGTTCCGGCAGCACTTCCTGGATGTCCCGGGTGGTCGCGCGAGCGCCGACAACGAAACCAGCCTGGCCGCCGCGCAGTCGTTCGACCTGATCGTGGCGGGCAGCGACCAGATCTGGAGCCCGTCCCAGCATTTCGGTTTTGACCCGAACTACTTCCTGTCCTTCGCCCAGGCCTACCCGGCCAGGAAGATCTCCTACGCCGCCAGCTTCGGCAGGGACCGGGTGTCCACGTCGGAAGCCGCGCAGCTGCCCCAGCTGCTGCGCCACTTCGATGCCATCTCGGTGCGCGAGGCCTCGGGCATCACGCTGGTGGAACGCGCCACGGGGCAGCGGCCGGCCAATGTGCCCGACCCGACCTTGCTGCACAGCCACTATCCGGAACTGACCGAGGGGGCTTCGTCCGCGCCCGGCGATCCGTACATCTTCTGCTACGGGCTGCGTTCGCCCGACAACATCCGGCAGACGGCCAACCTCGTCTCCGGCCAGTTGAACTGCCCCGTCCTCTCGCCGCACAACCCGCACCGGCGCTGGGCCGAGATCGGCACCACCGTGTACCCCGATCCCGGCGAGTGGGTCGCCCTGGTGAAGAACGCGCGCTTCGTGGTGACCAATTCCTTCCACGGCACGGTCTTCGCGCTGCTGTTCCGCAAGCCCTTCATCGTGGCCGGGCTGACCGGCGAGAAGGCCACCGCCAATGCGCGCGCCACCCACCTGCTGCGCGCCGTCGGGCTGGAGAGCCGTTTTGCGCCGTCGTTCTCGGCGCAAAACGTCCAGGCGCTGATGGCCCGCGAGATCGACTGGGCGGCGGTCGACGCGCGGCTGGCGGAGCTGCGGCAGGCCGGCAACGCGTTCCTGAGTGCCCAACTGAAGGAGGTCGCGTCATGAGCGCCGCGATGGGCCGCCCCCAAGCAAGCTCGCACCGCAGCCCGCAGGGCGAAGGTACTCCCGTGAGCGATTCCACGATCGACTTCAGTTCGCTGCGGTACCGCAGCCAGTTCAGCGCCGCGTCCAAGCTGCGGCGGCTGGCGTGGGAGGTGGTCTGGCTGCTGGCCTTCAGGCCCACGCCGCGCTGGGCGCTGCACGGCTGGCGGCGCTTCCTGCTGCGCGCGTTCGGTGCCCGGCTGGGCACCGGCTGCCGGATCGCGCCGTCGTGCCGCGTCTGGGCACCCTGGAACCTCGTCATGGGCGAGTTCTCCGTGCTCGGCGATGGCGTGGACTGCTACAGCATGGACCGCATCACCATCGGCTCCAAGGTCGCCGTCAGCCAGCGCTCCTTCCTCTGCACCGGATCGCACGACATCCGTTCCCTGGCACGGCCGCTGACCACCGGCCCCATCACGATCGAGGACCACGCGTGGATCGCGGCCGAGAGCTTCGTCCATCCGAACGTCGTGATCCGGGAAGGCGCCGTCATCGGTGCGCGCGCGGTGGTGCTGGAGGACATGCCGGCCTGGTCCCTGTGTGCCGGACATCCTTGTCGAAAGATCAAGGACCGCGTGGTGAAGGAACGCCATGCTTGACAAGCTGACCAAGGTTGCGGGGATCTTCAGCGAAGCCATGCGCGACGCCACGCTGTTCCTGCGCTTCAACTCGTACTCGCCCTTCGCGGACAAGTCCAAGCGCGCGTTCTACAAGATCCTCATCGAGGCCCACACGATCGAGAAGGGGCTCTCCCTGCGGGATCCGAAGCCGCTGTTCGGCAAGGACAAGATCCGCTTCGTCATGGCCGCGCTGTCGCGTTACGACATCGCGCACTCGCCGCTGCCGGCCCACATGTCGCTCGGCGCCCTGGATGCCTATGTCAACTTCCATGCACGGGCCGGCCTGTCGGACCCCTTCCTCGACGAGATCGCCGACTACCTCAAGGCCTGGGAGGCCCGGCTGCCCAGGCCCTGGAAGGGCGGCACGCGGGACTATTCGTTCCATGGCCAGCCACCCGGCAGCCTGCAGCACCTGATCGCCAGCCGCTCGAGCGTGCGCACGCTGCGCTCCGCGCCGCTGCACCCCGACCGGATCGTCGAGGCGATCTCGCTCGCGCAGATGGCGCCTTCGCAGTGCAACCGCCAGTCCAGCCGCGTCCACACCTACCAGGAGCCCGCGCTGATCAAGGAGCTGCTGGCGTTGCAGGGAGGCTCGCGCGGTTTCTCGGAGTCGGTCGGCAACCTGTTCGTGGTGAGCTCGGAGATCTGCGCCTGGGGCGGCCCCGGACAACGCAACCAGGGCTACGTCGACGGCGCGCTGTTCGCCATGTGCCTGCTGCTGGCCTGCCGCTCGCTGGGCTGGGGCGCCTGCCCGCTCAACCTCGCCATCGACCACAAGACCGAATCGGCGATCCGCCGCGTGGGGGGCATTCCACCGGGCGAGCGACTCATCATGATGATCGCCTTCGGTGAACCCGTCGCGCCCGAAACGACGGTGGCCTTCTCGCCGCGCCGGCCCGCGGCTGAGATCGTCACCGTTCACTGAGGACATCACGATGGGCATCACCGCGATCATCCTGACCTACAACGAGTCGCGTCACATCGCACGCGCCATCCTGTCGATCCAGGCATTCGTCGACCAGATCTGCGTGGTCGACTCCGGCTCCACCGACGACACCACCGACATCGCCAGGGAGATGGGTGCCGAGGTTCACACCCACGCCTTCGTCAACCAGGCGAAACAGTTTCAATGGGCGCTCGACCACCTCGACGTGCGGGGCGACTGGATCCTGCGCCTGGACGCGGACGAGATCATCGAGCCCGACCTCGCCCGCGAGATCGCCGAGGAACTGCCCCGCCTGCCGAGCGACGTGGCAGGCGTCAACCTGCAGCGCAAGCACATCTTCATGGACCGCTGGGTGCGCCACGGCGGGCGTTTCCCGCTCGTGATGCTGCGCCTGTGGCGCCGTGGGCAAGGCCGCGTCGAAGACCGCTGGATGGACGAACACGTGGTGGTCTGGGGCGGGCGCACCGTCACCTTCAAGGGCGGCTTTGCCGACCACAACCTCAACGACCTGAGCTACTTCACGAGCAAGCACAACCAGTACGCCACGCGCGAAGCCATCGAGGTGCTGAACCAGCGGCTGGGGCTATTCGTCCGGGACGACGCGCTCAATGCGCGCAGCGCCTCGTTCCAGGCCTCGGCCAAGCGCTGGGTCAAGGAGCACGTGTTCAACCGCCTGCCCTTCACGGTCAGTGCCGGGCTGTATTTCCTGTGGCGCTACCTTTTTCAGTTGGGCTTCCTGGATGGCCGCAGCGGGCTGGTCTACCACTTCCTGCAGGGCTACTGGTACCGCTTCCTGGTCGGCGCCAAGGTGATGGAGCTGGAACGCGCCGTGGCCCCGCTGCGCGACAAGGCCGCGATCTGCGCCGAGCTGAGCCGGCTGACCGGGCACAAGCTGGTGGCGCAGAACGACGCCGTGGCGACCCCGGACGTGCGCGACAACCGCCTCGCGCCCCGACTGTGATGAGACACCCCATGAACATCCGCACGCCGCCCTGGTCGATCCCCTGCCTTCTGGCCATGCTGTGCCTGGCCTGGCCGGTGGGCGCGCACGCCAATGACGCCTTGATCTGCCAGGACGCCGCCGTGCCCGAGGGCGCCGCGCAGGTGGGTGCGCTGCAACCGCAGTTCCGCGACTGCCCCCGGCTTGATGACGTGGATTTCACCGGGCAGGCCGACGGGCACAAGTACTACAACGGGCTCTACTTCACCCCGCCCAAGGACAGGAGCCTCTACGAGCAGGCCCCCGATGGCGTGGTCCTCAAGCGGGGCGGCGTGCTGTCCACCGTGAAGATGAGCGCCCGCCCCGGGCGGTTTCCGCTGCTGAGGGGCGACCGGCCCTTCTACGTCGAGGCCCAGGTGGCGATCACGTCCAACCACCGCGACAACTTCCCGGCGATCTGGCTCATGCCGATCGAACACAACCCGCGCATGGAAGACGTGTACGAACCCGATCCGAAGGGTTTCTCGCGCTGGTTCGAGCTCGACATCGATGAAGGCGGCTTCGGCCCCGGTGGACACCACACCGCGATTTCTTGGACCGGCATCTGGCCCAACTACAAGAAGATCCAGAACCCCAATCCGACGTCGAAGACACCGCTGGACCGGACCCAGCCGAACGTCTTCGGGGTGTCGTACTCGCCGGACACGCTGACCGTGCGGTGGTGGCTCAACGGCCAGCAGGTGCTGGAAGCGGCGCACCCCTACGTCCCCGAGATCGCCCGCCGGCAGAACTTCTACCTGATCCTCTCCGCGCAGAGCCACAAGAACGTCAGCGACTACCAGATGAAGGTGCTGGGTGTTCGTGCTTTCGCGGGCGACGCTCCTCCCACCAGAACGAAAGGCCCACCATGAAGCTGCTCTTCTACGGCATCAACTTCGCCCCCGAACTCACCGGCGTGGGCAAATACACCGGCGAGATGGCGCGGTGGCTGGCCAACGCGGGGCACGAGGTGCGTGTGATCACGGCACCGCCCTACTACCCCGCGTGGCAGGTGAGCGAGGGCTACAGCGCCAACCAGTACCGCACCGAGACCTGGCATGGCATCCAGGTGATGCGCGCGCCGCTGTGGGTGCCGCGCCGCCCGGGCGGCCTCAAGCGCCTGCTGCACCTGGCCAGCTTTGCGCTGAGCAGCCTGCCGGTGCTGCTGGCCCAGTGGCGCTGGAAGCCCGATGTGGTGTGGGTGGTGGAGCCGCCCTTGATGTGCGCGCCCGCGGCGGTCGCGTTCGCCTCCCTGCGGGGTGCCGAAAGCTGGCTGCACATTCAGGACTACGAAGTGGACGCCGCGTTCGACCTGGGCCTGATCAAGGGCCATCGTCTGCGCCGCTGGGTGCAGGCGGGCGAACGCTGGCTGATGCGCCGCTTCGACCGCGTGTCCACCATTTCCGGCCGCATGGTGGACCGCGCCCTGAGCAAGGGCGTGGAAGCCGAGCGGATCGTGCACTTCCCCAACTGGGTCGACGTCAACGGCATCGCCCCGCTGAACACGCGCAGCGCCTACCGCGCCGAGCTGGGCCTGGCGCCCGACGCCATGGTGGCCCTGTACTCCGGCAACATGGGCAACAAGCAGGGCCTGGAGGTGCTCGCCGAGGTGGCGCGCCTGCTGCAGGACGACCCGCGCATCCAACTGGTGGTGGGTGGCAACGGCACCGGGCGGGACGGCCTGCAGGCGCTGTGCACCGGCATGAGCAACGTGCACTTCCTGGACCTGCAACCGCAGGAACGGCTGAACGAATGGCTGGGCCTGGCCGATGTGCACCTGCTGCCCCAGCGGGCCGACGCAGCCGATCTGGTGATGCCCTCCAAGCTCACCGGCATGCTGGCCAGCGGCCGCGCCGTGCTGGCCACCGCGCAGCCCGGCACGGAGCTGTGCCGCGTGGTCCTGCACGACGCGGCCTGCGGTCTCGTGGTGCCGCCGGAGGACCCGGTGGCCATGGCCGACGCGCTGCGGGCGCTGGCAACGGATCCGGTGCGCCGCGCCGAACTGGGCGCCAACGGTCGCCGCTATGCCGAAGCCGAGTTGAGCCAGCGCGCCATCCTGCGCCGGTTCGAGTCGCAGTTGCGGGAGCTGGTGCAGGAGGGGGTCCCCGCATGAAGTCTGCGGCACTCCATCGCCTGGCCTGGATGGCCTTGCTGCTGGCACTGGCGTACGCGCTGGCGATGTGGGCGCCCGTGCGCGACTGGTACCGCGATGAGGACAAGCTGGCCCACGCCGTGGTGTTTGCGGGCGTCTACGTGGCGCTGGCGTGGGCCTTGCGCTGGAAGCCCTGGGCCCTGGCCGCCCTGGCCTGGGCCCTGGGTGCGGCGGTGGAAGTGCACCAGTTGTTCCTGCCCGGCTTCACCGCCAGCCTGACGGACTGGCTGGCGGACGCCGTGGGCATCGTCCTGGCCAGCGGCGCCCACCTGGCGTGGATGCGCTGGCCGCGGATGCCGGTTCAAACCGCGCTGGTGCCGGTCGTGAAAGGCCCGTTCCTCATTCCCGTTCAGGAACACAACGCTGAGGCGCCACGCGCCAGGAGGTATCCATCATGAAGACCAGACCCTGGGCCCTTCGGGGCATGGTGGCAGCGGCGCTGACCGCTGCCCTGCCCCTGCTGCAGGCACAGACGGCCACCGACGCCGTGGCGACGCCCGTGTCGGTGGACGCCCGCAGCGCCACCACGCCATCGCTGAACGCGCCGGCGGCGGCGGACGTGAACTACCGCATCTCGCCCAACGACCTGATGGTGTTCGACGTGTTCGGCGTGCCCGACATGAAGCGCGAGGTGCGCGTGAACGCCACAGGAGACGTGTCGCTGCCGCTCATCGGTGCGGTACCGGTCGCGGGTCTCACGGCGCAGGCCGCGGAACGCCTGATCGCCGACCGCTACGAGGAGAAGTACCTGATGGACCCGCAGGTGTCGCTTTTCATCAAGGAGTTCACCACGCAGCGTGTGGCCATCGAGGGCGCGGTGATCCGGCCGGGCATCTACCCGATGGCGGGTCAGCTCACGCTGTTGCGCGCCCTGGCCCTGTCGGGGGGCTTCGCGCCCTACGCCGACATCAACCAGATCGTGGTCTACCGCCAGGGCGCCGGGGGCGCGCGCGAGCAGTTCACCTACGACCTCGACAAGGTGCGCGCCGGCCAGGAAAAGGACCCGGACATCCGCTCGGACGACGTCATCGTGGTCCAGCGCAACGCCCGGCGTGCGGCCCTGAGGGATTCGCTGTTCAGCGACATCCTGAGCACGCTCAACCCGTTCAAATGATGCAAGGTGACCGCCATGGCTTCCCCTGACCAACATCCATCCCCCGCCATGCCGGGTCCCCGCGGTGCGCTGGCCTTGCGCCGCGAGGCCGCCTTGTCCAGGCACCTGCTGATCCCCAGCGAACGTGGATCGATGGCGGAGGACCGCATCGACATCAAGACGCTCTGGAGCGCCCTGGTCCGGCACAAGCGGACCATCCTGGGCATTGCCGTCCTGTGCACGCTGGTCGCCGTCCTGTACACGCTGCAGATCACACCGCAGTACCGGAGCTCGGCCCTGCTGCAGATCGACCGCTCGGCGCAGAAGGTGGTCGGCTTCAACGCCGAGGCCGAAGTGGATGAGGGCCCTCTGGCCGATCAGCTCCAGTTGCGCACCCAGATCGAATTGATGAAGAGCCGCAGCCTGGCCGAACGCGTGATCAACGAGATGGGCCTGTACAGGCCCGCCGGGCCGGACACGGCGTCCGCAGAGGCGAAGGATCGCGAGCCCGCCTGGACCAGCGGCTACGAGCCGGTCGACAACGCCATCGCCCTGGTCGGCGAAGGGTGGGACCGGCTGCGCGCGATGATCGCACCCACCAGCGATACGGGCACGCTCAGCCGCACGGCCACGGTGGCGCGGTTCCAGCAGGCGCTCAGCGTGGAGCCCATCCGCAATTCGCGCCTGGTGCAGATCCAGGTGCTCAACCCCGACCCGGAACTGGCCGCCGGCATCGCCAATGCCATGGCCAAGGCCTTCATCGCCACCAACATCGAGCGCAAGATGCACTCGTCGGTCTACGCACGCCAGTACCTGGAGGAACAGATCCGCGAGACCAAGGCCCGGCTGGAAGAGAGCGAGCGCGTCATCAACAACTACGCCAAGAAGAACGAGATCCTGAACCTGGGCGACAAGGGCAGCGCCGCCACCCAGACCTTCGTGGACTTTTCCGCCGCACTGGCCAAGGCGGAGCAGGACCGCATCCGGGCGGAGACCCTGTACAACCAGGTGAAGCTCAACCCCGAGAGCGCCCCCCAGGCCGTGGTCAACGAGGCCATCCGCGCCTACAAGGAGCAGCGTGCCCGCCTCGAGGCCGACTACGCCAGGAACCGCTCCGTCTTCAAGCCGGAATACCCCGCCATGGTGGCCGCGCGGGCCCAGATCGCCGAACTGGATGCGCGCATCAACACCGAGGTGAACAACATCCTCTCCAGCATCCAGGGCCAGTACATCGCTGCCAAGAGGGCAGAAGATCTGCTCAGGAGCAGGGTGGCTGGCAGCCGCAGCGAGGTGCTCAGCGTGCAGGACCGCAGCGTGGACATGAACCTGCTGACCCGTGAACTGGACACCAACCGGCAGGTGTACGACAGCCTGCTGCAGCGCCTGAAGGAAGTGAACGTCATGGCCGGGATCACCGCCAACAACGTGAGCATCGTCGACGAGGCTTCGGTGCCGCTGTTCCCGGCCAACCCCAACATCAAGCTCAACATCGGGCTGGGCGCGGTGCTGGGCGTGTTCCTGGGCATGCTGGCGGCCCTGCTGCGCGAACAGATGGACGATTCCCTGAAGAACGCCAGCGAGATCGAATCCCGCTATCAGTTGCCGCTGCTGGGCCTGATTCCGTTTACCAGGCCCGAACGGGGGCGCAAGGAACCCGTGGCCCTGCTGGCTCACCGCGAACCGCGCAGCATCTTCGCCGAGTCCTACCGCTCCATGCGCACGGCGCTGCAGTTCAGCACGGCCGAGGGCGCGCCGCAGCGCTTCATGGTGACGAGCTGCGGCAAGAGCGAGGGCAAGAGCACGACGGCGCTCGCGCTGGCCATCAACTTCGCGCAGTTGGGCCAGAAGGTGCTGCTGATCGACGCCGACATGCGCAAGGGCTGGCTGCACAAGATGCTCAAGGTGCCCAATGACAGCGGCTTGTCCACCCTGTTGAGCGCAGACGTCGACACCGAGATGCTGATCCGGGACACCACGGTCAGCAACCTGTCGGTGATCACCGCCGGCCCGGTGCCACCCGACCCGGTGGAGCTCCTGATGGGTCCCCGGCTGGGCGAGCTGCTGGACCAGGCGCAGGCCCTGGGCTACCAGCAGATCGTGATCGACGGACCGCCGCTGCTGGGCATTGCGGATGCGATCGTGCTGGGCAACCAGATCCAGCACATCGTGCTGGCCGTGAAGGCCGGCGGCACGCGCAAGGACAGCATCAAGGACGGCCTGCGCCGCCTGCGCAATGCCGGCCTGGCGCCCATGGGCATGGTGTTCACGCACGCGCGCAGCGAACACGCCGGCGACTACGCCTACGCCTCCTACTACGGCCAGGGCCCCAGCGACCGGCCAGCGCCGCGTGCCACCAGGGCGGCCCCGATGCCGGACACGAACTCGCCGCCGCTGCCGCTGTCGACCGCCGGTACCCGCATCGAGCCCACGCTGGGTCCGTCTTCGACCTGACGGGCGCACCATGACGCCGCCGAACTGGAGCCGCCTGCTGCCCGCGCTGCTGGACTTCGAGCGCTCGCCCGGTCGTTTCCCGGTCGCCCTGCGCGAGCCGCGCCCGCTGTTCGAACACATCGACAGCGTGATGCTGATCGCCGCCGGGCGCCCGCTTGACGGCTGGCCCGCGGCAGCGGGGAGCCGCATCGAGCTGCACCGCGCGGCGCGCTTCTTTGTGCGCACGGTGATGTTGCGCCCGGGCTCGGACCCCCTCACCCTGCTGGGCCTGAAGGCCGGTTTCGAGCCCGCGCAGCTGCGCGAGCACTACCGGCTGATGATCCGCCTGACGCACCCGGATTTCGAGGTCGCGGGCGACCGCTGGCCCGCCGATGCCGCCACGCGGGTCAACCTCGCCCACGACCTGCTCTCGCGAAGGTTGCGATCGGACCCTGCAGCGGCCGTGGCGGGCACGCCGGTGCGTGCGCGGCCCTTGCTGCCGGGGCCTGCGTTCACGCACGAGCCGAAGCGCTCGCGCGGGTGGTCACCCCGCGCCAGGCTGGCGCTGGCGGGCACGGGCCTGGTGGTCATGGCCGGCGCGTTGCTGCTGGTGGGCCCGGGTGGCGGGTCTCCATGATCGATCTGCACTGCCACATCCTGCCGGGCATCGACGACGGGGCGAAGACATCGGGCGAGTCGCTGGAGATGGCGCGCATCGCCGTGGCCGACGGCATCCACACGCTGGCCTGCACGCCGCACATCTATCCCGGCATGTACATGAACGACGGCCCGGGCATCGCACATGCGTGCGCGAGCCTGCAGGCCGAGCTGGACCAGCGTGGCATTGCGCTGAAGCTGGTGGTGGGGGCCGACGTGCACCTGGTGCCCGGCCTGGTGGATGGGCTCAGGAACGGGCGGGTCCCGACGCTGAACGGCTCGCGCTATCTCCTGCTGGAGCCCTCCCACACCTCGCCGCCGCCACGGCTGGAAGCCTCGGTCCTCGAACTGATCCAGGCGGGCTACACCCCCATCCTCACGCACCCGGAGCGGCTGGCCTGGGTGGAGACCCACTACCGGGTGCTGCAGCGGCTGATCGCGCGAGGCGCCTGGATGCAGGTGACCGCGTCGTCGTTGACGGGGGTCTTCGGCAGGCGCGCCCGGTACTGGGGTGAGCGCTTCATCGGCGAAGGCCACACGCACCTGCTGGCCAGCGACGCGCACTCCACCGGCCGGCGCTCACCGCGCCTGAGCGAAGGACTGGAGGTGGCGCGCCGCCTGGTGGGCGACACCGAAGCCCGCCGTCTGGTGATGGAGCGGCCTGCCGCGGTGCTGAAGAACCTGCCGGCGCAAGAGGTCGGGCTGGAGCAGGCGCCAGCAGCGACCGGGTCATCGATGGTGCGCCGGTGGTTCTCCAGGCGCCGCGCGGCGGCCTGATCGCCATCTGGTAGCATCGGCACACCGTTCACCCAGACGTTCGCAGAAGCCCATCCACCGCGATGGGCTTCGGCTTTTCAGGGCGCCCGCCAGAGCCATTGCCCCACCGCGCTGCGGCAGCTGGCCAGCCGCGCAGCCCTTTCATCCATCACCACCCTCGCAAGGACGCCCCATGGCCCACGCCACACCTTCTTCTTTTCCCGCCGTCCCGGACCTGGTGGCCCGCATCAAGCAACTGCTGTCCACCCGCACGCTCAACCATTTCGCCGAGGAGGCCCGCCTGGACGGAGAGAGCCTGCGGGAAGCCGTGGACCGTTACGACATCGACTACGCCTGGCATGTGCTGGGGTCCGCGCGCCTGCTCGACGCGACCGTGGCGGAACTGGAGACCGGTCTTCAGCAAGCCTTGACGGCCGAGCAGCGCGCCGAGGTGGCGGCCGCCTTGAAAGCCACCGCAGAAAGCCAGGCGCCGGAGCTGCTCATGAGTTTCGACAACGACCTGCCGCAGCAGGTGGCCGGTCTGATGCGCGGCTGGTGGGACCCGCGTTGCGCCGAACGCGCCGCGGCAGAAGCCGCCTGACGAAGACCGCAGGGCAGCGGCTCAGCGCCAGCCCGGCGCCTTCTTCAGCACGAAGTTCAACACCGGGTCCTTCGACGCGCTGCCTTGCGCCGGTCGGCGGATGCCGCGCAGTTCCTGGCCACAGCCGCTGGGCGTGACCTCGCCTTCCCACACCGCGTCCATGTTCACGCCGTCGGCCGATTCGTCGAGGTTGAACTCGCCGTTCGTGACGTCGCCCGAGACCTGCGCCGCGCGGTCGTTGCCGGTGCTGCTGCGCTTGAGGTTGCCGCGCACGCTGCCCGGGTATTCCGGGTGGCGTTCGAACAGCAGGGCGCCGGTGGAGGTGGGTGCGCTCTCCTGGCCGCCTTGCGGCCAGAGGGTGATCTGCCACAGGCCATAGAGCTGCGCGGGCGCGAGATCGGCGGGCGCGGTGCAGGTGGTGGAGGCTGGCTGGGCTTGCACGGGCAGGACGAGCGCGCCGGCCAGCAGCCAGGTGACGTGGTGCAGCCTCATGGTGCGATGTCGGCCGCTTTCTGCGCGGCCTGGTCGGTGGCCCGCTGCGCGAACTCGGCGCGCAGCGCGCGCAGTTTCTCGCGCGGGTCTTCCTTCACGGTGTTCTGGTCCAGCGCCATTTCCTGGATGAAGCGGCTGGCCTGGCCGGGGATGCTTTCGCGCCCCTTCTTGCGGCGCTTGAGCCAGCTCACCGCCAGCGTGCGCTGCGCGCGCGTGATGCCCACGTACATCAGGCGGCGCTCTTCCTGCAGACGCTGCGCCATGCTTTCGACGGCGGCGTCGCTCTGGCCCGGTTCCTCGTCCATCTTGAAGGGCAGCAGGCCCTCGTTCACGCCGACCAGCATCACGTGCGGCCACTCCAGGCCTTTCGAGGCGTGAAGCGTGGAGAGCGTCACCACGTTCTGGTCCTGCTCGCGTTCGCTCAGGGTCGAGAGCAGGGCGATGGTCTGCACCACTTCGAGCAGGCTCTTGCGCTCGCTCTCCACCTGGACACCCGCGTCGTCTTCAACCTTGCCGCCGCAGCGATCGGCCATCCAGTCGCAGAAATCCATCACGTTGGTCCAGCGCGCGGCCGCCACCTTCTCGTTGTCCTCGCTGTCGTAGAGGTGCTTCTCGTAGTCGATGTCCTTGAGCCACTCGTTGAGGAAGGCGCGCGCCGCCTCGTGGCCCACGGTGCTCTTCGCGCGGTATTCGAGGTCGTTCACCGCGCGGCCGAATTCATGCAGTGTGGCCACGGCGCGCGGGGGCAGTGCAGCGCCCAGCGAGTTCGCGAACAGCGCCTCGAACAGGCTCAGCTTGTACTGCGTGGCGAAGGCGCCCAGCTGCTGCAGCGTGGTGTGGCCGATGCCGCGCTTGGGCGTGGTGGCCGAGCGCAGGAAGGCCGGGTCGTCGTCGTTGTTCACCAGGAGGCGCAGCCAGGCGCACAGATCGCGGATCTCGGCGCGGTCGAAAAAGCTCTGGCCGCCCGACACCTTGTAGGGGATGTTGGCCTTGCGCAGGGACTGCTCGAACGAGCGTGCCATGTGGTTGGCGCGGTAGAGGATGGCGAAGTCGCGCCACTCCTTGTGCTGGGAGTTCGAGCGCAGGCTCTGGATGCGCGCCACCGCGCGCTCGGACTCGTGGTCCTCGTTGTCGGCATCGACCACGCGCACCGGTTCGCCTTCGCCCAGATCGCTCCACAGCGTCTTGGGAAACAGCTTGGGGTTCGGGCCGATCACGTTGTTCGCGGCACGCAGGATGGCGCTGGTGGAGCGGTAGTTCTGCTCCAGCTTGATCACCCGGAGCTGCGGAAAATCGATCGGCAGCTTCTTCAGGTTGTCCAGCGTGGCGCCGCGCCAGCCGTAGATGGACTGGTCGTCGTCGCCCACGGCGGTGAAGCGCGCGCGCTCGCCCACCAGCAGCTTGAGCAGCTCGTACTGCGTGGCGTTGGTGTCCTGGTACTCGTCCACCAGCACGTGGCCCATCTTCTTCTGCCAGCGCGCGCGCACGTCCTCGTGCTCGTTGAGCAGCTTCAGCGGCAGGCTGATGAGGTCGTCGAAGTCCACGCTCTGGTAGGCGGTGAGGCGCTCTTCGTACCGCGCCATGATGGTGGCGGTCACGCGCTCGTTCTCGTCCTTCGCCTGGGCCAGCGCCTGCGCCGCGTTCAGGCCCGCGCTCTTCCAGGCGCTGATGGTCCATTGCCAGCCGCGCGCGGTGGCCGCGTCGGTGGTGCCGCCGCAGTCTTTCAGCAGGCTGGTGATGTCGTCGGTGTCGAGGATGGAGAACTGTTTCTTCAGGCCCAGCACCGCGCCGTCCTCGCGCAGCAGGCGAACCCCCAGCGCGTGGAAGGTGCAGATCAGCACCTTCTTCGCTTCGCGCCCCACCAGCTGGCCGGCGCGCTCGCGCATTTCGGCGGCGGCCTTGTTGGTGAAGGTGATGGCGGCGATGCGGTCGGCCGCGAGCCCGGCCTGGATGAGGCGGCCGATCTTGTGCGTGATCACGCGTGTCTTGCCGGAACCGGCGCCCGCCAGCACCAGGCAGGGCCCGCCCAGGTGGTTCACGGCTTCGAGCTGGGCGAGGTTCAGTCCGTTGGACATGGAGGCAGGGAACGCTTTCGGGGAAAGCGTTGGATCATACCGGGCACCTGAGACAATCGCCCCCGTGCTGCACATCCTGCTCGTCACCTTTCCCTTCTTCGCGCTCGTGCTGGCTGGCTTCGTGGCCGCCCGCCGCCGCATGCTGCCGCTGGAGGCGATTCCCGGGCTCAATGGCTTCGTGCTGTTCTTCGCGCTGCCGTGCATGCTGTACCGCTTCGGCTCGACCACGCCCATTGCCACCCTGCTCGATCCTTCGGTGATCGGTGTCTACCTGCTGTGCGCCCTGTTGATGGTGGCCATCGCCATTGCCGTCACCATGAACGCGCGCATCCGCTGGAACGATGCCTCGTTCGGCGCGCTGGTGGCGGCTTTCCCCAACACCGGCTTCATGGGCGTGCCCCTGCTGGCCGCGCTGCTGGGGCCGCAGGCGGTGGGCATCGTGATCCTCACCATGCTGATCGACATGGTGGTCACCAGCTCGCTGTGCATCGCGCTGTCGCGGCTGGACGAAGGCGAGGGCCATGGCGGGCAGGCCATGCTGGCCGCAGGCCGCAAGGCCTTGCTGGGTGTGCTGACCAACCCCATGCCCTGGTCCATCGTGCTGGGCGCGGTGGCCTCGGCCCATGCGTTCACCTTGCCCAAGCCGGTGGAACAGACCGTGTGGCTGCTGGCCGATGCGGCCTCGCCGGTCGCCCTGTTCACCATCGGCGCGGTGCTGGCGCGTGCGCAGATGCAGTCCAACCACCCCATGCCCCTGTCCGACTACGTGCCTGTGGCGCTGATGAAGCTGTTGCTGCATCCGCTGCTGGTGCTGGCGCTGGGCACCCTGGCCATCCAGGTCGGTGTGCCGCTCTCGCCCGGGGCGCTGGTGGTGATGGTGCTGGCGGCCGCGTTGCCCAGCGCGAGCAACGTCTCGCTATTGGCCGAGCGCTTCGGTGCGGACAACGGCCGCATCGCGCGCATCATCCTGGTGACGACCGCCGCCGCCTTCCTCAGCTTCTCCGGCGCGGTGGCGCTGATGACCTGAGC
>VFQQ010001157.1_pt1 | contig 39588 bp, 51 predicted proteins | sample 3512341 | NCBI WGS metagenome assembly VFQQ01 (sample SAMN10412373, study PRJNA504923) | tailings metagenome | isolation source: Relicate 2 Philex TSF1 revegetated site | place: Philippines: Tuba, Benguet | collected 2017-08-29 | reverse complement strand
CACAAGCCTTGGGCTTTGTGTTTGCGTTGACTGTGAGCGCGGCCGGGCTGGGCACTGCACATCAGGCAAATGCACTGACTGTTGACAATGGCACCCTCTCGTGCTGCAGGGTTTTGGTGGGCGCTGCAGCAGCTGGGCAGCTGGCGCAGCCAGACAGCAGTAGCAGCAGCAGCGGCAGCAGCAGCAGCTCAGCAGGGAAGAAGGCAAGCCGCAGGGGCAGCGAAAAGGAGACACAACCGCAGCTGCAGGCCTGACTGCAGCAGGAGCAGGGGCTGTCAGCAGCAGAGGCAGACCAGCACGCTCGGCGGCTGGCGCTCGTGTTTGGCTCGCAGCAGGCGGCGCTGGATAGCCTGCCCGCCACATTCGAGTGGTGCCGCAGCCGCGGCCTGACAGGCAAGCAGACAGCGCAGCTGCTTGACTTCATTGCGAGCCAGAGGCAGGCGAATGTGGTGCAGTTTGCGGCCCTGGTGCAGCCGGTGTGGCAGCTGCTCGACAGCCACATTGCGGCATATGTCGAGCCGCTGCGGCAGGCGGGCGCCAGGCTGCCCAGGCACACCAGCCTGGCCCGGGTGCTGCGCAGCAGTGAAACAGCAGCGCTGGCGCTCGTGTTGCCACCCGGCCATGTGGAGGCCTGGCTGGCGGTGGTTGGGGAGCAGCTGCCAGCTGCAGGCATTGGCAGGCTGCTGACCACTCTGCCGAATGTGGTCGTCGGCAGCCCGGCAACAGCGCTGGCGGCAATCAGCTGGGTAGCTGATGTGCTGGGTGTGGCAGACCCAGCAGCCTTCTTTGCTGCGTCACCATCCCTGCTGACTTGGGAGGTGTCGGCTCTGCAGCGCAGCCTTGACAGCCTGCAGCAAACGCTCGGTTGGACAGCCGAGGCAGCACGGCAGCTCGTGGTGAAGCTCCCCCCACTGGTTTCTGTTGGACGAGGAACAGTGGAAGCAGCAGCAGCATGGCTGCAGCAGCTCTTTCCAGACGCAGAGCGGCTGGCAGACGTGCTCGGCCGTGGCCCACACCTGCTGACCAAGTCAGAGCAGCACTTGCAGGACAACGCCGACACCCTGCGGGCTGCGCTCGGTTGGCGGGATGGCGACGGCCAGCTGGCGGCCTTTGTGGCCACCTATCCGCAGCCCTTTGCCTCTGTCAGTCTCAGCGGCAAAGGCACGCAGCACAAGCTGCGACTGCTCACAAGAGTGGTTGGCACCAGCACGGAGTATTGCCTGGGCGAGGGCAGCACTTATTTGAAAACCACGCTGGAAACGATGGCTGCGCACTACATGCTGGTGCAGGTGAGCGCGGGGCCCCTCCTTAAGGGCGTGTGCTAGCTTCAGCAGCCTGGTCGCAGCTGCACAGAGCCAGCATTGTGTTCATTGCCAGTGCTCTGCTGCCCTGCTTTTTTCTAGCAGGAGCGTGCTCCCCACCTGCTGTTCAGCAAAGGTGGCGACCTGCAGCTGAGCTGGATCTCCAATGTCAGCAGGCCACACTACCTGCGCCGCCTGGGCATGACCTGGCGCGACTTCAATGCCTTTGTGCGGCAGTGGCCGGGCAGCGAGCAGGGGCGGCGCCTGCTGGAGGGCCTCAGGTGGGGCACAGGGCCCGGGTGGCTGCTGCCGCCCACTGCTGCCTACTGGGCCAGAGAAGCTTGCCTCAAGTTCCCAAGTTACAGACCCACACATCTGCATATCTGATCCACAAGCTTGATTTCAATGTGCAGCTGTGCGTGGGCCATGACAAACTCTGCATCCGGCTGGCATGTTGTGCCACCTTTTCCCCTCATCCGCCACTCCCCATGCGCCCTGCGTGCAGGGCCGGCAGCGTGGAGGGCTGGCCACGCCCCATCTCAGCCGCCGAGGCGGTGCTGCGGTGGGAGGCCGAGGCGGAACAGCGGCGGCAGCGGTAGGCAACCCGGCGGACGGGTGCAGCAGCGGCGATGGGCGGCAAGCGGCAGGTCCAGGGACGGCACGGCGGCCAGCCGGCTGCTGGCAGCGCTGACGCCGATGGCGAGCAGGCAGCGTGACGCACTGTGTGTCACCTTCTGTACTTGTCTGTGGATGTGAGCGAGTGTTGCTGCCTACCTGCAAGCTGCTGTCAATCACGTTGTGGTGTTGCCAAGGCAGGGTTTGTTTGAGCCTTGTGTGGCATCCCTGCCGTGCTGCGCTCTTGGAGTTGTTCAGAACGCGACACATGTGCCCGCCGACCTGCTTTGGCAGCTAGCGAACAGCCGGCTTAGAGGGCTGAAGTGGCATGGCAGCTTCGGGGCGGAGATGCAGTATGTCGGCCTGCGATGGTGGCGCATACTGTAAGCAGCACAGTGGGACTAGCGGCTGTCCATGCATGCTCCTTTGCGCCTGGCTGACTGCACAGCCACTTCACTTTGAGCCCCAGGTGTGGACAAGTTCAGCTTCTGAGGGGCACTTGAGCTCAGCCTGGTGGGAGGATCAAAGCTCTGCAAGCGGAATCCCTGCAGGTTGTAACGCACAGCTCGTCATGCGAAACATCCTGCAGCCTTGCTGGAGCTGTTCGCACAGACCGCACCATCGGATGCATTGCGCCGCTGGGCACCGCCCAGCGCCGCTGCCGGCGGCGGCAGGAGGCCTGGCTCAGCACGCGCACTTGCTGGACGTTTGCACTGCCGAGTCATTGTAAGGACGCTACTACGCTCCCCAGGCGTTCCCAGACGCTGCTGCGCGACCGACTTGCAGCGCTCGGGGCCTGATCGCCGCCGAGCTGCAGGGTTCAACTCTGGAGAGCGTAGCGGTGAGCAGGCCGGGCGCTGCCGGCCGCCCGCGGGTGGCAGCCTCACCGCCCGCTGTCGCCGCCACCGCCCACCTGCTGCCCCAATGACCAGCCCTGGATGAGCCGCTCCGCCTTCCCGCCCTGTCTTGCTCTTGCAGCAGTAGCACCATGCAGGTGGCCAGCTTGAGAGCGCATGCCATGTCGGCTGCACCTCTCCAGCTGCGGCCACGTGTGGCGGCGGGCGGCCCGGGGTGCCGCAGGTGCGTGGGTTGCCTGCTTTGCTGCTGGGCTGGACATTGCACATAATGCACATCCACTCATGAAATGAAGCTCTCCCTGTTTTGCGATGTCACAGGCTGCTGTTGCGTGCTGCAGCGGCTGGGCAGCCAGAACAGCTGGACAGCAGCGGTGGCAGCAGCGGCGGCAGCAGTGACAGCAGGAGCGGCAAGCGCTCCCGGTCAAGAGATGCAGCAGGCCGCTTCCGACATAACGCTGAGGAGGCGCAACCGCAGCTGCAGGCGTGGCTGCAGCAGGAGCAGGGGCTGTCAGCGGCAGACGCAGACCAGCACGCACGGCGGCTGGCGCTCGTGTTTGGCTCGCAGCAGGCAGCGCTGGACAGCCTGCCTGCCACGTTTGAGTGGTGCCGCAGCTGCGGGCTGCCGGGCTTGGAGACAGCGCAGCTGCTTGACCGTATTGCCAATAGGCGGCGCGAGAGTGTGGTGCATTTTATCACCTTGGTGCAGCCTGTGTGGCAGCTGCTTGACAGCCATATTGCGGCGTATGTTGAGCCGCTGCGGCAGGCTGGTGCCCAGCTTCCCAGGCACACCAGCCTGGCTGAGGCGCTGCGCGGCAACGCAAAAGCAGCAGAGGCACTGGGCATGCCACCCGGCCACGTGGAGGCCTGGCTGGCGGCGGTTAGCCAGCAGCTGCCAGCTGCAGCCGTCGGCAAGCTGCTGCTCGCTCAGCCCACTGTGTTCTGTGGAAGCCCCGCCACAGCGCTGGCAGCGATCAGCTGGGTAGCTGATGTGCTGGGTGTGGCAGACCCAGCAGCCTTCTTTTCTGCATCACCATCCCTGCTGGCTTCTGATGTGCCAACCCTGGAGCGCAACCTCGACAGCCTGCAGCAGGCGCTCGGCTGGACCGCACAGCAGGCGCGGCAGCTGGTGGTGAAGCAGCCCCCGCTTCTATCGGTTGGTCCAGGAACAGTGAAGGCAGCCGCTGCATGGCTGCAGCCCCTGTTTCCAGATGCAGACCAGCTGGCAAATGTCATCAGCCGCGGGCCATAGCTGCTGACCAGCTCGGTGCAGCACCTGCGGGGCAATGCCGACACCCTGCGGGCTGCGCTAGGCTGGCAGGACGGCGACGGACAGCTGGCTGCCTTTGTGGCCGCTTACCCGCAGCCCTTTGCCACTGTCAACCTGAGCGGCGAGGGTGCAGCACACAAGCTGCGGCTGCTGAGCGAGGTGGCTGGCATCAGCGCTGAGGAGTGCCTTGCCGTGGGAAGCGGCTGCTTGAAGACGCGGCTGGAGACGATGGCTGCGCACTACATCCTCGCCCTGGTAAGGAGCCTTTGTTGTGAGTCTGGCACAATCATTACGTGACAGTTTTCTATGCTGCCATGATGGGTGTTTCCAGCTTCTGCCGTCCTGCCTTCCTTGCTGGCAGGAGCGGGCACCGGGCATGCTGTTCAACCGCTGTGGCGAGGTGCACCTGAGCTGGATCATCACCGTATCCCAAGCTCAGTACCGCGGCCGCCTGGGGCTGAGCGACCAGCAGTACCACGACTTTGTGCGGGAGTGGCCGCGCAGCGAGGAGGGGCGGCGCCTGCTGGAGGGGCTCAGGTGGGCCGCAGGGGCCGGGTGGCTGCTGCCTTTGGCTGCCTTTGGCCGCAGGCTGATGCTCGTCAGGGTGTGCAAGCCCCGCATGGCATATTTGCATGGCCTGACCCGAATGCCACGTGCGGCGGCATGAGCCTTTGCATCCTGCTGGCATGTTGTGCCGCCTTGCTCCCTCACCCACCACCCCCTGTTGCGCTGCGTGCAGGGCCGGCAGCGTGGAGGGCTGGCCACGCCCCATCTCAGCCGCCGAGGCGGTGCTGCGGTGGGAGGCCGAGGTGGAACAGCGGCAGCAAGTGCGGGCAGAGCGGCAGACGGGCGCTGCAGCGGCGATGGACGGCAAGCGGAAAGGCAGGTTGCAGCGCCGCAGCCAGCCGGCTGCCGGCAGCGGTGGTGCCGATGGTGAGGCAGCGGCGTGACACTGCCAGCCAAGCCAGAGCTCGCCAACGGTTGATGCCCAGCCGCCTGGTTGTGTACGAATGTTGATCTCTCCATGATTTTGACACACAGCGTGCATGCATCTGCTGACAGCTTGGCAGGTCAGTTAGCTCGTTTGTGCCAGTCGGGCACATAAACACAAGAGTCGATTATCTGGGTTGGGCGCCTTGGCCGGCAAGGTTGGTCAGGACGCTTCCAGCGGCGTGCAGTCCCAAGCGGTGCTGGCGATCTCAACAAACGTTAAGCTCGGCAAACTGGCGCCTAACCTCAGCATGTTGGGAAACACATCTGATACCACCTGGTCCCAACAGCAAAGCAGTGCACAGCAAACGGTTCTTAAGGCTGGATGCGCCACTGTCGCCCCTCAGCGCCGCCCAGCGCCATTGGCGGCAGCAGGAGCTTTGGCGCTCAGCGCACGCGGGATGGCTTGCTGAACGCGTCGCGGGCTGCCGCATCATGCTACCAACTGGTCGCACGCAACGAGCCCCCAGACGCTGCGTGCACGAGCGGCTTTGCACTTGCAGCTTGCGAGGCACACCCGCGGCCAGAGCTGTAGCTTAATCGTCCCCGCCAGCTAGCACGGTGAGCAGTAAGCATGCTGCTGGCCCCCAGGCAGCACCACCGGCCGCCGCCGCCGCTCCGCACTTGCCACCCGACAACCGAGTCTGGCTGAGTCACTCCCCCTTGGCGCCTTCTCCGTTTGTGCAGCAGAGCATCACCATGCACCTGACCAGCCTGCGCGCGCACACTGTACCAATCGCGCCCCTGCGGCCGCGTGTGGTGGCGGCGCGCGGGCCAGCACCCCACACCTGTCGCCGCAGGTGCACAGGGCTTTGCTGGGCGCCATTAATGCTGCTGCTGCTAGGCTGGGCGCGGTACACAAGGCACATGTCACTCGTGATGCAACAAAATCCATGCTGTGATCCTGCAGGCATTTAGTGTGCGCTGCAGCGGCTGGACAGCCCGCACGGCCAGGCAGCAGCGGCAGCAGCGGCAGCAGTGGGAAAGGGAAACGGGGCCCCCGCACACACACACGTGAGCCGCAGCCGCAGCTGCAGGCCTGGCTGCAGCGAGAGCAGGGGTTATCAACAGCAGAGGCAGCCCAGCACGCGCGGCGGCTGGCGCTTGTGTTTGGCTCTCAGCAGGCGGCGCTGGACGGCCTGCCTGCCACGTTTGAGAGGTGCCGCAGCCGCGGCCTGACAGGCAAGCAGACAGCGCAGCTGTTTGACTTCATTGCGAGCCGAAGGCAGGCGAATGTGGTGCAGTTTGCGGCCCTGGTGCAGCCGGTGTGGCAGCTGTTGGACAGCCACATTGCGGCGTACGTCGAGCCGCTGCGGCAGGCGGGCAAAAGGCTGCCCAAGCACACCAGCCTGGCTGGGGTGCTGCGCAGTAGTGACGCAGCAGCCCTGGCGCTTGTCATGCCTCCCGGCCACGTGGAGGCCTGGCTGGCGGTGGTTGGGGAGCAGCTGCCAGCTGCAGGCATTGGCAGGCTGCTGACCACTCTGCCGAATGTGGTCGTCGGCAGCCCGGCAACAGCGCTGGCGGCAATCAGCTGGGTAGCTGATGTGCTGGGTGTGGCAGACCCAGCAGCCTTCTTTGCTGCGTCACCATCCCTGCTGACTTGGGAGGTGTCGGCTCTGCAGCGCAGCCTTGACAGCCTGCAGCAAACGCTCGGTTGGACAGCCGAGGCAGCACGGCAGCTCGTGGTGAAGCTCCCCCCACTGGTTTCTGTTGGACGAGGAACAGTGGAAGCAGCAGCAGCATGGCTGCAGCAGCTCTTTCCAGACGCAGAGCGGCTGGCAGACGTGCTCGGCCGTGGCCCACACCTGCTGGCCAAGTCAGAGCAGCACTTGCAGGACAACGCCGACACCCTGCGGGCTGCGCTGGGTTGGCGGGATGGCAATGGCCAGCTGGCGGCCTTTGTGGCCACCTACCCGCAGCCCTTTGCCAATGTCAACCTAAGCGGCGAGGGTGCAGCACACAAGCTGCACCTGCTGACCGGGGTGGTGGGAGCCAGCACGGAGTATTGCCTGGGCGAGGGCAGCAGCTACCTGAATACTCGGCTGGAGACGATGGCTGCGCACTACATGCTGGTGCAGGTGAGAAGCGAGTTGGGGTGCCATGCCTTGTTGCGTTTGTCTGTACATGCACGACTTGAGTATGCTGTGGAACCCAAGTGGGACTACGGCAAGGCCGGTCGCATTTGTCACTTAGGAACTAAGCAAGCTGTGGAACCAATTATGTCAAGGCCCAGCCAGTGCCTGCTCTCTCCAACTCAAATCCTCGCATGCACGCAGTCTGACTGCCACATTTCTGTTCCTTGCAGAAGCGCGCGCCTCACCTGTTCTTCAGCAAATTTGGCAAGCTGCAGCTGAACTGGATCGTTGATGCCGTCAAGCCGCGCTACCTCAACGCCATGGGCATGACTCGGGCCCAGCTGAACGCCATTGTGCGGGAGTGGCCGCACAGCGAGGAGGGGCGGCGCCTGCTGGAGGGGCTCAGGTGGGCCGGGGGGACTGGGTGCTGCTGCCTAAGGCTGCCTGGCGGGCCAGCGAATGCCGTCCTTTACATTTCAACAACTGCACATCTGCAGCCAGCCATTCGGCTGTGCGCTTGGGGCACCACACCTCTTTCCTCACCCAACACCTCCCTTCTGTCCTGCGTGCAGGGCTGGCAGCGTGGAGGGCTGGCCACGCCCCATCTCAGCCGCCGAGGCGGTGCTGCGGTGGGAGGCCGAGGCGGAGCTGCAGCAGTAGGCAGAATGGCGGATGAGTGCAGCAGGAGCAGCGGCAATGTACGGCAAGCGGCAGGACAGTGGGAGGCACAGGGGTGGGTCAGTCGCGCTGGTGGCAAGGCAGCAGCACAAAGTGTAGTTTGAGCAGCTGCACTCAGGTGCTGCCGACCTGTTGTGCACTTCTGCAAGCCACTTTACTGTCCTTGACGCATTTATGCTGCGGCAGGTGATGCTCCCTCTCATCCGCTTAACAAAGTCTGGGCAGGCAGCGCCAGGTGCCGGGGATGCACAGGAAAGACGTGGGGGGCTGGGCTTTGCACCTAACCTACTTAGGCTTCAGCTTGCATTAGTACCTATTGCTCGATGGTTGCTTAACCTGCATGTGGTGGAAGCGATGCAACATGCGCCGCTGGCGCTGGGCCGCCGCTCCCGCTGGGCGTGCGGCAGCTCTGGATGCTGGTAGAGCAAGCTATGTAAACAACATTGTTGCAGATTAGCGGTTGATCGCGTCGCAGAACTCTTCGGGTGCTCAGGGGCGCAGGGCAGGGCGCGCCGCTTTGGCCGGCGTTGCGGGCGGGGCCTCACGCCCATCGGAGCTTGCCATTGAGCGCCAGTCATCCTAGGTATGCCGGCTCAATGCATGGGCGAGCCGCCGCGCCACATGCAGCCACACACAGTGCTCGCGGGCGAGCCCTCAAGCCCGCCGCTGGGCGCATTGTCCACCATCACGAGATGCCCGCAGCGGCGATAATGCGATCCTTACTACGCCCGCCGCTAGTTTCACTCTTGCCGCCGCCGCCGCCGCCTGCAGCCATCAGTTGCTCAGGTAGCGGTCTCTCATTTTCCCACAGGCAGCTGCCAGGATGGCTCACGCTCCTGAGGAACAGTATGAGCGCAAGCTGCGGCCCATCTACGATGCCCTGGATGCCCGCTCCTGGAAGGTGATCGGCCCTGCCTGGGGCTCACTGCCGCAGCAGCAAGCAGAGGGCTCACCTTGCTAGCTGGGGAATGTGGAGCGACGCTGCAAGCTGAGCAGCAGTGGTCGTTACCCCTGCCGTGCCCTGCAGTCGCTAGTGCATGTACCTTCCGCTTGCATTGGCTGTCTTTTGCGGCTGACCTCGGTTTCCCTGCTGTCCCTGCTGTTGTGCTTGATTTGTGTGCAGCAAGCCGCCAAGCTGGCTGAGGGTGTGCTGAAGAAGCACAAGGGCGACCAGCTGGTGCGTGGCACGGTTTCAGTAGAATATTCAGCTTTTGTTGACCAGGGCATGCTGGAGTACAGCAGGATGGCATGGCAGCAGTGTGGGAAGGGCTGCAGTCAAGCCCCAGCTGCATTGCACCCTGCCAGTCACCCGACGTGCGACTGCTGCTGCAAAGCCCACCTGCAATGGCTGCGGCGCTGCGGCTGCACACTTGCATGCCAAATGCTGCACGTCTGCTGCTGCACACCTGCTTGCCTGCAGGTGCGTGCGCTCAAGGCGTACGCGCTGCACCGCAGCGGCAAGGCGGAGGAGGCGCTGCAGGTATGCCAGAAGGGGTGTTGCTCGTTGCGCGGCTGTTTGGTTGATAGGAACGCTGCTGAATGGTGGCTGCCTGGGCAGTGCACGCCAGCCCTGGATAATGTGTGGATAATGTGTATTGGATTGCACTGCTGGCTCCTGCGGCTCCAGGCAGGCAGCAGGGCAGAAGGGCCTGCGAGCGCCAGCCCGCGCACTGCTCTCAACCCAGCACTGCTGGCTCACACCCCTGCATGTTGCTTTGCTGCACCCCTGCACACGTAGCTGCTGGCCGACATTGTGGGCGAGGGGCCTGACACAGAGCGGATTGTGATGACCATGACGTATACGTACAAGGCTGCGGGGCAGCTGGGCGGCATTACCAAGGTGGGCACTGCATTGTAGTGCTGATGTGCTTTGCTCTATTTGTCAAGTATGCACAAGGCGGCGGGGCAGCTGGGAGGCATTACAAAGGTGCGTGGGTGGCGGGTTGCTGCCCCTCAGCATGATGTCTGCTTGGGCATGATGTCTGCTTGTCGCAGCATGTCAGGCTGGCACTGGGCGGGCTGCAGGGACAGGCGGCAGAAGTCAAGCCAATGCGCAATGTGCCCTTGCTTGCAGGCATATGTTGCGGCGGCTGAGAAGCACCCCAAGGATCCCGAAATCATGGCCGGCCTCTTCCGTGCGCACGTCAGGTGCGGCATTCTTCACATTGCTTGCATTCTTATTGGCCGGCCTGTTCGGCACGCACCGCACGCACATCATGCGGCTTGCTTGCGTGTGCCTTTGGCTGTGTGTCGCACCAGTGCCTCTGTGCATGCTCACACACAAGCCAGCTAATCGGCAGGCGCTCCCGCGTATGGCTGGGATGGCAGCCATGCAGTTCGCGCTGATTTTGCCCTTTGGCTGCCCTCACCCACCCCACCTATCCCTGACTCAACCCCACAGGGAGTTTGACTTTGTGCTGCAACAGCAGGCGGCCATGAAGCTGTCCAAGCTGGCACCAGCTGGCAGCGCCGAGGCAGCCGCCTATTCTTGGTGGGTGGTGACCGCTCTGGTGCTGCAGGCGCGGGCGGCTCTGCTGGGTCAGGACCAACAGGGGCGGCCGCTGGTCGCTGCTGGCGGCTCTGCGGCGGCGGGCGGCGGTGCGGCGGCAGCAGGCGCCAGCCTGCCGCCTGACAAGCTGCTGCAGCTGGCCGAGTCGATGGCCGGCAGGCAGGCCAAAGCCGCCGAGGCGGCGGCCGCCGCCAAGCAGGGGCAGGCGGGCAAGGCGGCGGCGATGGCGGCGGTTGGCTGGAGCTACGAAGCGCTGCTGCTCTACCTTGACATTCTTCAAGGGCAGGGCAAGGCGCGGGAGGCGCTGCAGGTGCGGCCGGCTGTGCTGGTGTGGGAGCAGCTGCTGTAAAGCAGCTTTTTGGGAGCCCGACTGTGTGTCAAGTGGGATGGATTGGGAGAGCAGGCAGGAAGCTGCTTCACCTGGCCGGTTTGGGCAACAGCCAAGCCGCTGAGCTGTCATGTTCGCCCTCCCGCCTGCCTTGCATGCTGATTGCGTGGACCTCCTGCATTCTCACTCCTGCTCCAAATCCCAGGTGCTTGAGGGCCCTCTGGCGGACGCAATTCCGCTGCCAGCCGACCGGCTGCAGCTCCGTGCCGCAGCCCTCATGCGCGCGGGAGATCTGCCTGCCGCCGCCGCCTGCTACCGCCAAGCGCTGTCTGCTGAGCCGGACGATTGGCTGTCCTGGCAGCTGTTCCTGGACTGCAGCCTGCCGGGCAGCAGCGGCGGCCAGGGCAGTGGCGCAGCGGGGGCGCGCTTTTCGGTGGGAGTTGTGGGCGGGCTAGCCGACATTTGGGACCGGAAGCAGCCGGCGGCGGTGCTGCTGGCCGGCCAGGAGGCGGCGACGGCGGTGGCGGCGGTTGAGGAAGCTTTGGCGGCGCTGCAGGCTGAGGTGGCAGCTAGCGAAGCCTGGAGCTCAGCAGCAAAGCGCGGTACGCTCAGGGCTCCACACCTGTGGCGCTGCGAGCTGCTGCTGCGCCGCTTGCGGCTGGCGGGTGCGGCCGGCGACTCGGCGCAGCAGGCGGCGCTGCGGCGGCAGCTGGGAGCGGCGGCGGCTGGCGCGTTTGGCAGCTTGGCAGGCAACTTTTCGTGCGTGGCCGACCTGCGGCCATACCTCGCCCAGCTGGCTGGAGAGGATGCAGAGCAGCTGGCCGCCGCCGCACACCGCTTGGCAGCTGAGGCCAACGCCGCCGAGGAGGCAGCACCCAACAGCGGCGGAAGCGGTGGAAGCGGCGGCAACGAGGCAGGAAAGGCAGTTGGCAACGGCGACAGCGCGCCCGCTGCACCCGGTGCTGCACCCGGCGGCGGCAGCGGCAGCGGGGCGTCAGGGGAGATTCGTCGCCTGCAGCGCCAGGTGTCGGCCCTCAGCCTGGAGGCTGAGCTGGGCCTGCCGCAGCTGAGCAGCGCCAGCGAGGCGGCGACGTATGCTCGGCGGCTGCTGGAGCTGTATCGCAGCCACATGCACTTGTCGGGTGCGCTGGGTCGGGGTGGGGGGCTTGGTTGGTGGGGCTGGGTGGTTTGTTCTGAACTAGGGTCAGCGAGGATTCGAGGGTGCAGGGTAGCATGGCAAATGTGGTGTTTGACTGAGACACGCCTTTGTTATGTTTTGAAACCCGTAACTCTGACCGTGCCCTGCAGCTTCCCTGGACGAGAAGGAGCGCGGCTATGGCGAGGATCTGGTCGCACTGGCTGCCGCCGCCCTGGTGCGCGGCGCGGCGGCGGGCGCTCCTGCAGATGCAGGCCAGCTGACTGGACCGCTGCTGCAGGTGAGGGTGGGTCGGTACACTCAATACACTCGGTGCGTCGGTTGGTACATTCAGTATTGGGGTTGGTACACGCAGTATTGGACCGGTTCTGCCGATGGGCGGGTGTGTTGCTGGGACTCCATGGCTGGGCGGGTGGAGAAGAGCGCACCGGCGGGTTCAGGCCAGCTAACAGGGCACGCGCTTCACATCCTAGCACCTCCCGCCCCCTCCGTTCTTACAAAACCAGGGAAGCGAAACATTAAACTCAAACTTTGTCCCCCACACCTCCCCCCAGGCCCTGCTGGTGCTGGAGGCGGCGCAGCAGCGCCGCAAGGTGTCGGCGCCGCTGCGGCTGGCGGCCACCGCGCTCTACAGCCTGCTGGGGGCGCCCTCTCTGGGTAAGTGGTTGGGTGCATGGGCAGAGCCTGGGGGCGAACGCTTGATGCAAGCTGCTACTGTGGCACGGCACATCCCATGCACCCCGCATGAACTTTGTCCAAGCACAGCCTGCTGTCTCCTCGCTCTGACTCTGCTCTGTTCCGCCGTCCTCTGTCCGGCTGCAGCCTCGGCCCAGTTTGCCGCCCTCGACATCAAGTCCATCCTGCACGACTCTCTCACCGGCCACTGGCTGCTGCCGCTGGCGGCGGCGGCGGGCGGCGAGGACGCAACTGAGCTGCGCCGGTGAGTGAACGAGCGTCTGTGCAATAAGAGGACATGCGCGTTTAGTCATGCCTTGAGCTGCATTGAGCAGAGTAGAGGTCTGCATGTATTGTCTGGCTGGCTGGCTGGCTCGGGGCGTTACACACCGCCTCAACAGCAAGTTCAACACGACCCGCTCGGCTCTTTTGCTGCAACCCCATTACCTACCAGTCCACAACCCACCTTGCCTGCTTGTTCCATTCCATCCTACCCGCAGCTGGGTGGAGGGCACCGCCCTGCTGCACGACCTGCACCAGAAGGAGGCGGGGGAGAGCCTGGCCACCGCGCTGCAGCACGGCACCTACTCCAAGGCAAGTCCATTTGTGTGTTGATATGGCCATGAACTGCTGTTGCAAGTTGTCGTGGATGGGTGCGAGGCGCAGGCCTGGCCACCGCGCTGCATCACGGCACCTACTCCAAGGTAAGCCGTAGCACTTGCGCAATGCGATGCCTTGTGCTTGGGCAGTCCGAGTCAAGGTTGATCTGTCACAGCTGTGCCCTCCCTTCCCCCTTCCCGGTGCCGGCTGCCTAGTGCCAAATCTGATCAGATCCATTTTCCCAGGTGCCCCATCTGACCGTTATCGCTGCCTCTCTTCCCTTTGGTCCCCTCCCAGGTGCCCGAGTTTGTTGACTTCAAGGAGCGGCTGCAGCACTCGCACGCCCGCGCCCTGGCCGCCGTGCTGCAGGTGTGCACCAGCGATGGCTGGGGCGGCTTGTGGGGAGGCATGACGGACACAAGATGCGGCGGCAATCTGTTAGACAATACAAGGGCCGCGTTGCGTCAAGCAGTTGCAGTTCAGAGCAGCCCTTGGATGTCTAGACTGCTGACCCCTCCCCGGTGGCATGCCACCCTTGGCGCAGTCCCTGCAGCCGGCATCTGGAGACAAGGACAAGCCAGCTGGCGGCAGTACCACGCTGACCAGCCTGTACCGCCTTGGCTCGCCCGAGGCCCGGCTGGCGGCTCTGCAGCACGCCCGCGCCCTGCTGCTCGCCAACAGCCCGGACACGGCAGCAGACAGTGCAGCAGGAGGTGCAGCTGGCAGCTCGGACGCAGGTCCGCAGCTGTGCTTCAATGAGGATCTCAGCACCCGCCCCGCCTGGTTCCCTCCTGCCCTTGCCGGCGGCAGCGCAGTTGCTGGCTGGTGGCAGGCAGCCATGGCTGGCGGCCAGCCGGCAGCACAGCAGGGCTACGCTTCCTGCTGGTGGTCGGTGCCCCAAGCAGCCCAGGGAGAGACGGCAGAGGCAGCAGCTTGGCGCAGCGGCTGCCTTGCTGAGCTACGAGTGCGGCTGGCCTGGGGGCTGATCGTCTCTGCTGACCTGGCCAGTGCCAGCGATGCGGCGGCGCTTGCCCAGCAGGTTCAGCCGCTGCTGGCGGCCAACGGCAGCAGCGGTGGCACTGCGAGCGGGGCAACAGCCCCTGCAGCAAGCCTGCAGGCTGCCGCCTGCTGCGCGCTGCTGGCCCTGCTGCAGGCTGTTGGCGGCGACGCTGCGGCAGACCTCTCTTCAGCGCAGCAGCTTGTTGAGGCGTGTAGTGCCGGCGGGCAGCGGCTGGCTGCACAGCTGGCGGCGGTGCAAGGCCTGCCGGTGCTGCCGGGAAGTGCCGTCTCCCAGGCCACTGCACTTGCGGGCGACTGCGCTGCAATCGCGGCAGTGTGCAGCAAGTTGAAGAAGCTGGCCAGCAAGGCCGCCACAGCAGCAGCGACAGCGGCAGGCGCGGCGGCTGCGGCAGCCACGGCGGCAGCAGGCGAAGTGAAGCAGGCAGCTAAGGCGGCAGCTGCTGCACTAGAGGAGCAGCAGCGGGTGCAAGCCGCAGTTGCGCTTGTGGAGGAAGGTGGTGCAAGCGGCGATGGCAGCACCGGCGGCGGCAGTGAGGGCGGCCAGCTGTGGGGCTTTGAGCCTGCGTTCGAGGCGCAGCCGGTGGTGGCGGCGCTGGTGCGCGGGCAGCTGGCGGCGCTGCGCGGCTTGTGATTGCAGTGAATGGCTGCAAGGATTAATTGGCTCAGAAGCTGCAGTGATGGTTTTTGAGCTGGGCCGGCCCTGTAATGCATCATTAACGGGAGCAAAGCATGGTGGGGGTGGCATTGGCTGAGCGGAAGCTGTATGGGCACTCAGCCTCACGCTGTTTTGGACCCTGTGTATGAATGCCCTGCATCGTTACAATGTCGTTCGGGCTGGAGTGCAGTGGCGAGCACAGGTGACATTCATGCAGTTGTAAATTTGAATGGCAAAGCAGGAATGACAGCAGGACCCGGTAGGATACAGCGAGAAAGCAGGGCATAGCTAGGTGAAGCACACGGTTGCTCATCTTACTGCGCTGGCACACTTGCGGCGGCCCGCTCCGCCTGCAGGCGGCGGCACTCAGCCTTGTGCGCACGCCAGTGCGCTTTGCAGCAGGCCTCGCTGCAGTAGCGCACGGTGCCGCAGCCGCCGCAGCGGCGCAGGCTGTGTGTGGCGCCGCAGCCGGGGGCAGCGCAGATGCGGGGGGCGGGCGGGCGGGAGTGGCGCGCTGGCGCTGCTGCCGCCGCTGCCGCTGCCGCTGCTGCTGTGGCTGCCTCTGCTGCTGCTGCCGCTGCTGCTGCTGCTGCTGCTGTTGGCACTGCCGTTGGCGCCGCAGCAGGAGTTTCATTCTCAGCAGCTGGCAGCCCAGCATACGCCGCGTCAGCTGCCGTTTTTCTCAAAAATTTGGCAGCTTCTGCTGCCTTTGGGTCGGGTGAGCCATCGCCTGCTTGAGCAGCAGGGGAGCTGAGCAGCTGCACAAGTGCCGCTGCCATGTCCCACAAATCATCCCGCGGGCGCAGCAGCACACGCTGCAGGGCTAGCAGCAGCCCTGCCGCCAGCATCGCTGAGCAGCAGGGTGTGTGAACACTCAGGCAGACCAGGGTGACCAGCGCGAACATGAGTGCTCTGCTGTCTGCAGTGCACGTCAGCAGCAGGCGCGCCAGGGATGGGATGGCACCTGCCTCTACAATGCTGGCACAGGCCCGCGGCCCAGTGGACGCTAGGTTGCGCAGCGCACCGCAGCCATATTCCTGGGTGCAGGCAGCAATGCTGTTGCCGCTGTTGCTGTTGCTGCTGAGGCCTCTGCTGCTGCTGACGCTGCTGACCAGGCTGACCAAATTGGAAAGGGCGTTCGCATCATTCAGGAATGCCTGGCGAGCAGAATGCGCACTGCCCAGCATGTTTTGCACAGCCCAAGCAGCCAGGGTTTGCACCTTGGCGCTGCTGCTCAGAAGCCGCTGCGCCAGCAGCGGGACAGCGCCCGCCGCCACAGCTGCCGCAGCACCCTTAGGCTCAGATACGAGGTTGATGAAGGCGCTCAGAGCTGCGATCTGCGTGGCTGTCGAGCCGCCAGCCAGTGCCGCAACCAGGGGCGGCACAGCGCCGGCTACTACAAATGCCAGCCGAGTGCTGCTGGTGGCAGTGCTGCCCTGGCCGCAGCTGTAAACCGTCAGATCGCCCACCGCCATTGCCGCCCCGTGCCGTGTGGCCTGTGGGCCGCTCTGCAGCGCAGAAACGAGGGCGGGCACACCGCCGGCTGCAAGAATGTCGGCACCCCATCCAGAAGAGCTGGCATCCTTCGTTAAGTAGCAAATCACGCCAGCCGCTGCCTCGCCAAGCTGCCCAGGCTGCCCCATCAGCTGCACCAGCCGGGGGATGGCGCCGCAGGCCACCACAGCTGCCCGAGCCTCTGCAACATACACCAGCACCTGCAGCAGAGCCAGGCAGGCATGCTCCTGCACCGCTATGCTGCTGCCGCTGCTGATCACTGCCTGCGCCAAGGCAGCAGCGCCGCCTGCTGCTGCAATGGCTGCACAGCCGGCGTCGGTGCGTGCACACTCGTTCAGTGCCCGAGCCGCCACCACCTGCTGCACCTTGCTTCTGCCACGCAGCTGCCCAAGCAGCGTAACTACATTTCCTGTGCTTGCCATAGCAGCCGCCTGTAGCGGGGCATCAGTGGGGCAACCAAGGCTGGGATCACAGTTGCAACGCATCCACATGAGGCGGTCAGGCGGCAACCGCAGGGTCGTCACCGGCCTGCAGCAGGTGTTCTCCCACGCAACGCGGCACACCTGCCTTAGCTCCCTGGGTGCTTCCAAGCTGCCCCAAGCCTGCTGCTGCAGCGGTGATGCGCTTGGGCCCCAGTTCGGCTGCAGGTCGCCGTGGTCTCTCGGCTGCCTACAGACATGTGTGCTGGTTGCTACAATTGCCGGGAGGAGCATGGCGGCTTCCTTTGGCCGGCCCCAGCACCCCATGCAGCCAGCTCCGTCTGTCTGCATTTCCAGCCTTTGCCCTCGCTGTAATCACCTGACATGTTGTCCAAGGACGCCAGGGCAGCTGCACTTAGGCTGCACTGACCGCCGTCACCGCCGCCGTGCCGCCGCCGCCGCCGCAGTCCGGTGGCAGCAGACGTACACCTGGATGCTTTCAATGGAAGGCTTGCACAGATTACGCTGGGATAGTTGCTGCATGGCACATAGCAATTGACCCTGTTCCCATGCCGGCAACGCATCACTTCTGCAAGAAGTTAAGCAGGCACGCACGCCATCGCTTCCCGCCTTGTTCATGTCGGTGCTGGGCTCACAACTGAAACACGGCATTCTATCAGAGGGGCTGCTAAAGTGCTCTAAAAACGCTGCAGGGGGGGGGGGGGCATGAAGCAAGAAGCAAACAGACTTGACTACTGAGCACTGCCAGCATCCGGTGCTGCTGCGCCCGCGCGAGCCCGCTCCGCCTGCAGGCGGCGGCACTCCGCCTTGTGCGCCTGCCAGTGCGCTTTGCAGCAGGCTTCGCTGCAGTAGCGCACGGTGCCGCAGCCGCCGCAGCGACGCAGGCCGTTCGTTGTGCCGCAGCCGGGGGCGGCACAGATGCGAGGGGCGGGTGGGCGGGATGAAGGCACTGGCGGTGGCGCTGCTGGTACTGTTGACGGCACGGGCGGTAATGCTGCTGTTTCTGCTTCTGCTGCAGCCGATGCTGCCCCTGCTGCTGCTGCTGCTGGCGCTGCTGCCACCTCATCGGCTGCTGCAGCATCGGATGCAATCGCTGCCTGCTGGCTTGCCGACATGGCCCCGCCAACGGCTTCCACTGGGTCAGTCAGCTGCTGCAGCAAGACGCCAGCCATCTCTCGCACTTCCTGCCGAGTGCTGCCCTGCTGGATGTGTTGCAGGGCTGCCACTGCCAATGCCGCCGGCAGCTGCGAGCGGCAATCTGTGAAGCGCAGCAAGTTCTCCAGGGCCCCCACTGCATACTGCAGCGCGTCCTGATCGTGCTGGCAATGCAGCAGGTGCACCAGGGGCGGCACAGCCCCAGCTGCTAGGACGGCGAGGCATGCCTGGCGCCCGGTGCCTGCCAAGTTGTGAAGCGCACCAGCGGCGTGCTTCACCACGCTGACAACTGGCCTGCAAAACGTGATGCTGTCTGAGCCTGCCAGGCTGAGGACCCAATTGCTGCTGCTGCTGCAGCCGCTGCTGCTGCCGCTGCCGCTATCCTCGCTGCGCCTGCCTTGGGCGCTGTTGCTGCTGCTGCCACTGGTGCCCTGGCTGCCACCCAGCAGGCTCACCAGGGTGCCCAGTGCCTCGGGATGCTCTAGTATAGCACTGCCAGAGTGAGCAGCAATATTCTCCAGAGCGCATGCTGCCTGCCCCTGCACACCAGGGTCTGCGCTGCAAAGCCGTTCCGCCAGCGCCGGCACAGCGCCCGTTTGCACCGCTGCAGCTGCGCCCGGAGGCACAAGGGCAATGTTCGTCAGGGCAAGCAGAGCGTTCCTCTGCTGGTCTGCATCGCCGCGGGACAGCAGCGAGACGAGCGGGGGAACAGCGCCGGCTGCGGCGAGAGCGGTGGCATAGCAGCGGTCTTGATTGGCGATGAAAAGCATTGTGAGAATACCAGCGTGCTGTGCTGCTTGCGTGCCGTGCTCAAGCGCCCAGATCAGGGCTGAAATGCCGCCGGCTGCAGCAAAGGCGGCACACTCCTCCAAAGCCCCGTCCTTGGCGGTTAGGCAACACATAGCACCAGCTGCTGCCTCCCCTACAGCACCAGGCTGCCGCAAGAGCTGCGCCATTGTGGCAACCACACCACTTGCTCTTAATGCCGCTCGCTGCTCAGCACTGCTGAGAGACACAACCTTAAGGGCTGTGATGGCATGCTGCTGCACTGCCGCAGTGCTGCTGCTGCATAGCGCCTCTGCTAGGGCAGCTGTGCCACCGGCAGCTGCAATGGCTGCACAGCCGTCATCACCTCTGCGCGCTATTTCGCTCAGGGCTTTTGCGGCTGCCGCCTGCTGCACCTTGCCCCTGCTGCGCAGCCGCGCAAGCAGCGCGGGCACATCGTCCAGAGTGGCCATGCCAAATAAGTCAGCAGCAGCCTGCAGCAGCCAGGGGTGGATGCACAGTTTGGACGGGTAAGGTGCTGCCCGGCGGGCAAGCAGGCGACCGTCGGCGACGGCGCCAGGCCGCCCATCTGAGCTCAGCGGCTGCCACACGTACCTCAGCACAGTCGACCTGGCTCCTGGTTGCCTCTCTAAGCTGGGCCGGTGCTGCTGTGTGCGCCTCTGGGCAGCCGGTCGCAGCTCAAACTGTCGTAGCCCCTGCAGGCGCTGCTGCTCGCTGCTCAGCTGTCTGTGGGCGCTTGGGGTTGCCTGGTGACGAGCAGAGGCAAGAAAGCTGGCATGAGCAGCCACGGCATTCTGACTGCAGCCTTCACTCTGCAGCTGCAGCCTCCATTTCTCCATGATCACCAGCCATGTTGTCCAAGGACGCCAGGCAGTTGGCTGCGCCCTGCACTGACAGCCGCCGCCAGCACTGACCGCCGCCGCCAGCACTGACCGCCGCCGCCGCTGCTGCCGCAGCCCAGCGCCAGCAGTTCAGCGAAGCACGTCTGGATGCATCGAACCCTGACAACTTTGAAAGCCCAACAGGCACCCGCAGTGCAAAGCTTACACCTGACCAACTGCTGCACGAGCGGCTGAGCATCCCTCTGAGAAGGTGAGCAGGCACACCTGCTATCGCTGCCCTGTTTGTCTGAACTCGGTGCTGGGATCACATGCGAAAGGCAATCAAACAGCATGCGCTGTGATGGTGCTCAGAACAAGCCTTTGTTGAATGCTGCACACAGACAAACAAGCAAGCAAACAGGCTCTAACTACTGGGCACTGCTGGCACCTGGCGCTGCTGCACCAGCGGCGGCCTGCTCCGCCTGCAGGCGGCGGCACTCAGCCTTGTGCGCACGCCAGTGCGCCTTGCAGCAGGCCTCGCTGCAGTAGCGCATTGTGCCGCAGCCTCCGCAGCGGCGCAGGCCGGTCGTTGTGCCGCAGCCGGGGGCGGCACAGACGCGAGGGGCTGACGGGCGGGCGGGGGGCGCTGGTGGTGGTGCTGCCGCTGGCGCCTCTCCTGCCGCGCCAGTTGCAGTAAGCACCTGGTGGTCTGCCGGCGCTGTGGCGTTGGTGTCCACTGGGCCAGTCAGCTGCTGCAGCAAGCTGCCAGCCAGGTCTCGCACATCCTTCTCAGCGCCGCCTTGCTGGATGTGCTGTAGAGCCGAAACTGCGCCCGCTTCCAGCAGCTGTGAGCGGCAAGCTGCGAGTTGCATCAGATGCCTGAGGGCCAATATTGCGTGCCACAGCGCCTCATTGTAACCACGAGAAAGCAGCAGGTGCACCAGGGGCGGCACTGCCCCGGCCGCTAGGATGACGCGGCATGCCTGCGGCCCTGCCTCTGCCAGGTTGTGCACCGCGCCTGCAGCCTGCATCGCTACATCCCGGCTGGCGGCACTGGTGCTGACGCTGATGCTGAGTACACCGGCATGGCTGCTGCCGCCGCTGCCGCCCTCTCTGCTGCAGACACTGCTGGTGCTGTCGCTGGTGTCGCTGCTGCCCAGCAGGCTCACCAGGCTGGCCAGCGCTCCAGGCTGCTCCAATACAGCCTGCTGCCTGGGCTGCGAGTCAGCGGTAATGTTCTTCAGGGATCCTGCTGCAAGCCCCTGCAACTCAGTGTTTCCGCTGCACAGCTGCTCCGCTAGCGGGGGAACAGCCCCCGCTTCCACCGCTGCAGCAGCGCCCTCGGGCTCAAAGACAATGTTTACGATGGCCAGCAAGGCGCTCCTCTGCTGGTCAGCATCGCCATGGGCCAGCACCGAAACGAGCGGGGGTAAAGTGCCGGCTGCGGCAGAGCCGCAGGATAGCAGCTGTCACACTTGGCAATGTAGTGCATTGCGAGAGCTGCAGAGTGCTGCGCTCCCGGCGTGCCGTGCTTGAGCACCGAGACCAGGGCTGGCAAGCCGCCGGCGGCAATGAAAGCGGCACAGGGTTGCGCCGCCTCCATGTCGGCTAACAGGCAACACATTGTGCCAGCTGCCGCCTCTCCTACAGCACCGGGCTGCTGCATGAGCTGCGCCATTGTCTTGATTACTCCGCTTGCCGCCACTGCTGCCCGCTGCTCCGCACTGCTGAACGGCAACTGCATGAGAGCCATGGCAGCATGCTGCTGCACTGCGGCAGTGCTGCTGCGCAGTGCCTCTGCCAAGACTGATATGCCACCCGCTGCTGCTATGGCTGAGCAGCCGTCAGCCCCCTTGCCCGCCAGCTCGCTCAGTGCTCTTGCGGCTGCCGCCTGCTGCACCCTGCTTCTGCTGCGCAGCCGCGCAAGCAGCGCGGGCACATCGTCCAGAGTGGCCATGAAGGCCGAACTAACAGCAGCCTGCAGCGATTGGGGGTGGAGGCAAATGGGGGCGGGCGTGGCGCTGCACGGCGGGCAAGCAGGCGGCCGTCGGCGGTGGCGCCTGGCTGCCGATCTGAGCTCAGCGGCTGCTCCACGCACCTCAGTACACCGATCTTGGCTCCCAGATGCGTCCAAAGCTGCCCCGAGGCTGCTGTGTGCGCCTGTGAGGGCAGTCGGCCTCACTTCAACGGCTCTAGGCCACTGCAGGCCCTGTTGCTCGCTGTACTGAGGTCTGGTGGGTGGCTGCGTTTGCTTGGCAACGAGCAGGGGCAAGGAACTGGCATGAGCAGCCCAAGCAGTTCGCATGCAGCCTCCGCTCTGCAGCTGCAGCCTCCATTTCGCTATGATCACCTGCCATGTCGTCCAACAATGCAGGAACGCAGCTCCCAGGCACTGCCAACGCTGTTGCTGCCGCCGCCGCCGCCGCAGGAGCAGCAGCAGTCCAACGCCAGCAGAGAAACGACGCACTTCCGATGCATCAAACCCGGGCAACTTCGAAAGCCCAACAGCACCCGCATCGCAAAGCATAGACCTGACCAACTGCTGCGCGAGCGGCTGAGCACTCCTTTGAGATGGTGAGCAGGCACACCTGCCATCGCTGCCTGTTCAGCCTCCTGGGCTCACATGCGAAAGGCAATCAAACAGCATGCGCTGTGATGGTGCTCAGAACAAGCCTTTGTTGAATGCTGCACACAGACAAACAAGCAAGCAAACAGGCTCTAACTACTGGGCACTGCTGGCACCTGGCGCTGCTGCACCAGCGGCGGCCCGCTCCGCCTGCAGACGCCGGCACTCAATCTTGTGGGCCCGCCAGTGCGCCTTGCAGCAGGCCTCGCTGCAGTATCGCACAGTGCCGCAGCCGCCACAGCGGCGCAGGCCACTCGTGGCACCGCAGCCAGGGGCGGCACAGATGCGAGGGGCAGGCGGGCGGGCCAGGGCTGGCGCCACTGGTGCTGCTGGTCCTGCTGATGGCACCAGTGCCGCTGCCGCCGCCGCCGCTGCCGCTGCCGCCGCTGCTGTCGGTTCTGCGGACGCTGCTGCCGCCGGCATGGCTGGCGGTGGTGGTGGCGCTGCTGCAGGTGTTTCGCTCTCGGCAGCCGGCATCCCGACATAGGCCGCGCGAGCTGCCACATCTGCCAAATATATGGCAGCCTCTGCTGCCATTGGGTTGGGTGAGCAATCGCCTGCTTGAGCAGCAGGGGAGCTGAGCAGCTGCGCTAGTGCAGCAGCAACTTTGGTGAAATGTTCATTGCTGGAGCGTTGCTGAGCCTGCTGCAAAGCTTGCAGCAGCCCTGCTGCCAGAAGTGCTGGGCGGCAGGGCGTAGAAACAGCCAGGCAGACTAGAGTGATCAGTGCAAATTTTAACGAGTCCGGATCTGCACACGTCAGCAGCAGGCGCGTCAAGGTGGGGATGGCGCCTGCCTCTACAATGCTGGCACAAGCCTGGGGTCCTATGGTTGCCAGGTTGCACAGCACGCCACAGGCACACTGCTGCACGACGCCATCGCCGCTCATGCTGCTGCTCTCGCCGCTGCCGCCGCTGCTACCGCCGCTGCTGCTGCTGCTGCTGCTGTTTGACCCGTCATGCCCGCTGACACTACTGAGCAGGCTGATTAGGCTGGGCACAGCATTTGGATGCTCAAGCAGCACGTGACGAGCAGAAACTGTTTGGCCCGACATGTCCCGCAGAATCACTATGGCTGCAACGGTCAGGGCTTCCGTCCCAGCGCTGCTGATTTGAAGCTTCTGCAGCAGCAGCGGCACGGCGCCCGCTGTCACAGCTGCCGCAGCACCCGATGGCTCAGATGTGAGGCTCATCAGGGCATGCAGCACTGCGGCCTGCCTTTCGCCCGAGCCGCCAACCAGTAGCTCAACCAGTGGCGGCACAGCGCCAGCTGCCAAAAAGGCCGCTTGGTTGCTGCTGTCGCCTGATAGGTGGCGCACGACCAGCGCCGCTGTGTGCCGGCTGCCCTCTGTGCCGTTCTGCAGCACTGAGACAAGGGCTGGCACGCCGCCGGCTGCAACAACGTCCTCCCTCCATGCCGCACTATCTCGCCCCGCCACCATGCAGCATACTACACCAGCTGCTGCCTCTCCAAGCTGCCCTGGCTGCGTCATCAGCTGCACCAGCCGAGGGATGGCGCCGCAGGCCGCCACAGCCGCCCGCTCCTCTGCAATGCACACCAGCACCTCCAACAGAGCCAGGCAGGTATGCTCCTGCACTGCCGTGCTGCTGCCGCTATTTAGCACTGCCTGTGCCAAGGCAGCAGTGCCGGCCGCTGCTGCAATGGCGTTGCAGCCGGCGATGCTGCTGCCGGCCAGCTCGCTCAGCGCCCGTGCAGCCACCACCTGCTGCACCTTGCTTCTGCCGCGCAGCCGCCCAAGCAGCGCGGGCACATCAGCTGGGGTGGCCATGGCGGCGAGCTGCAGGAGGGCATGCCAAAGGATTGTGCGGTTTTCTATCGCCGGTATGCAAAGACGAAGGCATAGCAGCACCGCCAAGCAGCACAGTGTGGAGCAGCGAGCGGCGGCCGCTGAAGCGGTGGCAGGTGCTGCAACAAAGCAGGTTAGAGCCCTGCAGGCTCACCTTGGTTGCTATGCTGTGTTCAGAAGGTCCTGGGGCGAGCAGCTGCCGGGCACACGACCGCAGTGCTGGGAGGCCGAGAGTGCACAGGCAGCTGCTGTGGATCACTGGCAGATGCACAGGCTGGCTCTGCGCAGCTGTGCTGACCTCCAGCTGCTCTGTTGGGGATGAGCAGCTGCCGCCGCCCATGCAGGCAGGCCCACGTCCTTCCCCACGCTTCGTCTACATCCCTTGGTCGCCAGTGCCCCCTGATCTTCGCATACCATGGCGTCCAAGGCTGGCGGCAACGAGCAGAGGGTGGCGCTCGTCACGGGTGGATTCCCTGCTGCCTGCTTGCCTGCTGCTGCAAGTGCTGACATCAATCCATCACCGATAAAATGCTGCTTGCAGCACCAGCCGCCGCCCACCGCCGCCGCCGCTACCGTGCCGCTGCCGCCACCGCCCTGCCGCAGGCGCCACTGGCATCACCGGGCGGCACTGCGTGGATGCGTTGCTGCGGCACGAAGGCTGGCGGGTGGTGACAGTCACACGGCGCGACCTGCAGGGCCTCAGTAAAGAGGAGGCGGGGCGGGTGACGCAGGTGAGTGGGGCGCGGTGCCTAAAGGGAGCAGCAAAGCGACTGATGCTGCAGAAGAGCGCCTGAAGGGTGGTGATGCTGACAGATGCGGGGGGCTGCGATTGCCGGCGCTCCCTGGTGAGTAACTTGCCGTAGTGGGCACTCACGTTTGCTGCGGCAACAGCTCGGTGATCTGCAAGCTGGCGGCCTGTTGCCTTCCAGCGTGACAGATGCCCTCTCATTCTGTGCAGGTCAAAGCGGACCTGTCCGACCGCTCGGCAGTGGAAAAGGCGCTAAAGGAAGCAGGAGTGACCAGTGTGAGGGAGCGCCTTCCCATCGATGCAGCGTTGCCTCTGCAACAGCACTAGTTGACATGCATGTATTGTATATCGCTGAGCGGTGCTTGAGCTGCATAGAGAGCATGCAGGCAGCTCTGCCTGCCCACTGGCCTGCCTGCTGGCTCTGTTTGTGACACGGTAGATAACAGCACGTGCCCTGCAACGGCACCGCCAATTTTTCATCAACATAGACCTGTTCTGCAGTGTGATTTTGTCTGCCCCCTTTTCAGGTGGGCTACATCTTCCACTGCGCCTTCCTGATGCGCCAGGAGGAGCCCGCCGAGGAGTGCAAGGTGGGTGGGGAGAGGGATGCTGGCTGGCCAATTGGCCAGTTAACTTTTTCTCTGATTTGCAGGTACACGACCGGAATGCCATGCTAGCAGCCAATTGCTTGGCCGCTGCAGGGCTGACATTACGTTGTCAGGGTTGCAGTGCAGGCATGCGGCATGCGGATGTCGCCTCAAGGGAACAGCGTTGCTTGTGTCCCTCTCACCACTCTGCAGATCAACCTGGGCATGCTGCGCTCGGTGGTGGAGGCGGCCGAGGCGCTGGACGGCGGCAGCCTGCGCCACGTGTTCACCATGGAGGGCGGCAAGTGGTACGGGTGAGTGGCAGGAGGTGCAATCGCCCAGCATGCACTGAAGCGGCAGGGTTGGACGGGCGGGGCAGTCTGCACCACGTGCTTACAATGGAGGGCGGCAAGTGGTGCGTTGGGGCCCATGCATATAGCACACAATATGGTGCGAGTGAACCGAATGCCGTCAGCCCGACAATAGACTTGTGCTGCATCCATGGCATCGCACAAACCTTTGCCCCCGCCCTGCCGCAGGCAGCACCTGTCCACACCATGCGTTGCTGCCTGCCACATCTAACACGCACGTTATCCTCCCACCCTTCCTGCCCCGCAGGCAGCACCGTCCACACCGCTCAAGACGCCGCACCGCGAGGACGACCCTCCCATCATGGGGCCCATGTTCTACTACGAATGAGTGCCATTCTGCAGCATGCTACATTTGCCACTGTGCTGTACACATTGGTGCAGTCTTTGCATCTGCTCAGCCGACTGGCTGCATTTCGCGTGCTGCATTTGTGCATGCAGCTGAGTCAAGGAATCAACCTTCCCTCCGCGCCTGCTCTCTCCTCCTGCCTGCTCCTGCTGCACCCTGCAGGGATACTTGGAGGACTGTGTGAAGGGCGGCGCGCGCTGGGCCTGGTCCGCCCTGCGCCCCAACCCCGTCTGCGGCTTCAGGTGCGGACATTGAGCAGATGCAGCCTGCACCTCTGCTTGAAGCTGTTGTGCGGCCTGCCGCCTCGTTGGCATGGCAACACGGTGCATCTTGCTGCTGTGGACTCGCAAGCTCATTAAGTATCAAACGCTTTCTTGCCACCCACCTTGTGCAGCACCGGTGCGAGCTGCTCATGGGCGCGGGGCGGCTGGGAAGTGGAGCAGCAGCTGCGTCTGCAGCCGCTGGTTGCAGCTTCACCGCTTCATGCCATGCGTATGCTGCGCAGCTGTTCGTCTTGTTGCATTCGCACCGTTCGCGTCCGTGCTGCAATCGACATAATGCCCTCCCCTTCCCTGCTTTCCTGAGAAAACTCGCCTGTCGTGCCGACCCTTGCTGTTCCTGCAGGCAGCTTCATGAACCTGGCAGTGTCCATTGCCGTCTACGCCTCCATCAGCAAGGAGCTGGGCCTGCCGCTCAGGTGGGCAGCTGCAGCAGCTTGCAGGAGAAAAGGATTGTTTGCTTTTTGACAGTTTCAATGGAAGGCGGGGAGCAGGCATGGCCTGCATCAGCAGGGGTTGTGCTCCGGCTGCTCAATGAATGGCTGCAGCACAAATGGGCATTAGGAGCTCTCATGCTGAGTTGGGTGAGCACCATCACAGCTGGTGCACACCCCAATCACTTCTGGCAGGTTCCCCGGCACGGCAGCAGCCTGGAATGGGCTGGTGGATGTGATTGATGCCGATCTGCTGGCTGATGCCATGGTGCACCTGGCCACCACTGAAGCATGCACCAACCAGGTGATTGGGTTTGACATAGCATGGCATGGCATGCCTTACATGCCGGTTATGAGCCAGCCAAGGTGTAGCGGGCGGAAAGCAGCAAGGCTGGGGGCCAGGTGCCATGCAGCTCGTCACATTCAGCCTGCAGCATCGAGCATTGCAAAATGGCACGTAGTGTTGCTGTCGCTCCATGTGGCCTGCGCATGCACTGCATGTCATCATCACACTAAACCGCCCCACTAACTGTTCCCCCCAGGCCTTCAACATTTCCAACGGCGACTGCTTCCGCTGGAAGGACATGTGTCCGGCCATTGCCGCCTGGTTTGGCATGGAGACCGCGCCACCGGTGCACCTGCCGCTGACGCAGGTGAGGCAGCCATGAGTGTCACTTGGGCAGGCATGCGCGCTGGAGGGTTGGGCGGCATGGTGCTCTGGGGCAAGGGTGGGTGGTATGCTGGCATGGGAAGAGGCGGGTGGACACCAAACCTCCATTGCACTTGCTGCTGACGCAGATGGGGCGGGCCGTTTGCGTTTGTACTGATTGATCTGCACTGCCATCCTGACTGCAGATCATGGCAGACAAGGGCGAGGTGTGGCAGCGCCTGGTGGACAAGCACGGCCTGCAGGTGGGCCATCGTGCAGCTGGGATAACATGGTCGGGCATGGGCGGGCATGGGACAGCATGAGAGGCCATGGGGCAGCATGAGACAGCATGGGACAGCATGAGAGGGCATGGGGCAGCATGAGACAGCATGGGACAGCATGAGAGGGCATGGGGCAGCATGGGACAGCATGGGACAGCATGGGGCAGCATGGGAGGGCATGCTTCCGCACAGATTACAAAGGTGACCGTATTTCCTCTTCGTGTGGGTGCAGGACACGCCGTACGACAAGCTGGCCACCTGGCAGTTCATGGCCTTCGTCTGTGACTTCCCAGGCACGCTGGTTTGCCTGCAGCAGGGTTGTGTTGGCTGGCTGCCACGGCCATTGCTTGCTTGTGGCATGCTGGCGGCCGGCATGAAAGCCATGCTCCTTGCATCCCTTTCCGCCACCTCCCACACCACCCACAACTGCACCATGCGCCCCAGCAGGCGACTGGTTCTCCAACACCAACAAGCTGCGCCGCACCAACTTCCACGGAATGTGTGTGGACAGCGACGCCATGTTTGGCCGGCTGTTCCAGAAGATGCGGGACCAAAAGGACATCCCCTGAGCAGCTGGAGGCTCCCTCATAGTTGGTTGCACAGCATGCGAAGCGCAGCTGGATGGCGGCTCATGTCGCTGCTGCAAGCAGCAGGTCGATCATGGCAGACGGGCGGCGGTGCGGCGGCGCGCAGGTCGGCACGGCATGCGGTTGACATGGGCTTCTGAGTTGCAAGTTTGTCGTTATGTATAGACGCCTGCTGAGCTTCAGTGGGCACTGGCAACTGCCATGTAAGGCAGCAACGCCAGCAGGCAGTCAGGTGTTGGGCTCAGTTCATGTTGCGGCGCCGCCGCGGCGCCAGCTGTTCGGCCGGGCTGACTGCGGGCTGGCTTCAGGGCGAGGGCTGCGGCACTGTCTCACTCATCCACAGGCCTTGCGTAGTGCCTCGGATCTATTAATCGGCGCTGGGATCGTGAAGAGGCCTGCAGGGCGCAGGCGCGATGGTGAGCAGCTCCCGTGCCTCCTGGCGCCACCACATTGCTCTGATCTGCTCGGGTGCATCTCAGGAGACTCCAGCCATGACTCACAAAGGCATCCGAGGGGCGCCATGCCCTTGCCGCCACTGCCGCCGCTGCCGCCACCGCTGCCGCCTCCGCATGCTGCCGACGTCCGATGACTTGCCACCCTCGCACACCCGCACCTTCCGCCATTCGCAGGCCACCACGGGCGAGGCCTTCAGCATCGCGCTGGCCATCTATGCCGCTGTGTGCCTGGGCATCCTGCTGGCCTTTACATGGTGAGCTGCGGGCGGCAAGCGGCTGTTGTGGGAGCGCCTGCTTTTGCCTGTCGCGGGCATTCCCGTCCGCCCCACCTGCCATGCCAGCTGACGCTTGCAGCATGGGATGCCAGTAGCACGTAGCATTCTTGTGCGTTTGGCGATCTGACGCCATTACGCCGCCCTTGCTGCCAATGCTGGCGGTGCAGGTGGCGGCGCGCGCCCTGGGCCAAGCGGTTTTATGCCCCAAAGCTGTTTGTCAAGCTTGGGCAGGTGAGCGGGGTCTGCCTGGAATGGAGGCAGCAGCGTGATTGGCGAGCATCATGTCCATGAGTCGCCGAACTGTGATGTGTACCGCACGTCGCTGCAGTCATGACCATTGGCCACGTGCCGTCCCCTCAGCTGCGCAATCGAGCAGTTAGCATGCCCGCCTTCAACGCTCCCGGATCCTTCCCTCCTCCCTCGCAGCCGCGGCCCAAGCCCATTGGCATGCGCTACCCGCTGGCCTGGGTGACGAGCACTGTGAGCGCCCCTGAAGCGGCGGTGGTCAAGTTTGCAGGCGTGGACGCCCTCATGTACCTGTGAGTGAGTCAATGTCTTGAATACGCCATATGAATGAATTTGGAAGGTATGTTGGTCTTTGGTGGACGCCCTCATGTACCTGTGAGTCGAGTCTTTGTAGTCTAGTGTACCTTATTCTAACAGTGAGTGAGGCAGCCTTATTCTAACAGTTAACAGCGCTAAGGGCGTGGACGCCCTCATGTACCTGTGAGTGCCAAAGATCATCGCCAAGTTTATTTGGTTGAGACAGCAGGTTGCAGTTGCTGCACTCGCAAACAGGGTCTTACAATGCCGTCAAGGTTGTTGGCACGGTTTGCGGCTTGCTTCAGGAGCGGCAGCAGCGGGCAGGAGCGGATGCAGTAGGGTGGAAGGCGAGCGGGCACTGTCCTCGGATGCGCCTGGCTGGCACTGCCTCTGCCACGGCCAGCGTGCATGTGTCCATCCCGCTCCTCCAACCTGCGGTGCATGCTGCAGCAAGATCCTGCAGCTGGGCATCCGCCTGTTCGCCGGCGTCAGCCTGTTGGTGCTGGCCACGGTGCTGCCTGTCAACCTGACCGGCGGCCAGGTGCGCATGGGGGGCTGCCACTGTAGGGCAGGGGAACCGTGGAATGCTACTGCTCATCAGCCTTGACGGTGCACACGCGCTGAATGCCACTAACACAGCCGTTCCGCTCGCATGCAGCTGACTGTTGTGCCTGCCGCCGTCGGCGACAGCTCAGCAGGCTATCGTGGCGGCGCGTCGAAGGGGTCTTGCCCAACGTTCTTATGCACTTCCACCACACCCACCTTTGGCCCTTGACTGCAGGTCAGCCGGCTAGTCGCGGCGCAGGCAGCCCCCGTCCCCGCCTCCCAGTTCACCTACTGGCTGCCAGCGCCGCCGCCGCCACCAGCGGAGAGTGACCAGGGCTTTTCAGTGGAGAACACGCAACCCAAAGTGGTGGAGGTGGGTGTGGGCGGCTGGTTGACACTCTGTAGCCGCTGGCTTTCTGTGCGCAACCCTGCCTGACCCTCGGAAGAGCCTCACCCTTCCTCTCACGCACTGTCGTGCTAAACGCTTGTCCCCTCGTCCCACCTCCCTTCGCAGCCGCCCTCCTTTTACGTGCACAACCTGCCCCCTGCCCCCGCGGGCGTGGAGTGGTGGGAGTATCGGCCGGGCGTGCCCCTGCTGCCCTCGCCCGCCGAAGTGCTCGGCGCCAACTACAGCAGGCACGTAATGTGTGCTTTTTGCTGGTCGTTATCCTCAGCAGACGGGGCATCTTGCGATGCGTGGCGGCAGCTGCTCAGCTCATATCACTGCAGGTGCCCGCCTGGGGCGCCTTGCCACCTTGCTGTGTGGCACATCTATGCCTTCTGCCCGCCCTGCCACGCTGCAGGTTTGGGTGGCGGTACGATGCCAGCTACCAGGCGGTACAGTACCGCTTCTCTGACCTGGACAAGGTGTGCCATGCAGCGGGCTGCATGCTGCTGCAGATCTGCATGCTGCTGCAGATGTTGTCGCCAGCGCACCGGTTTCAACTTGAGTTGAGTGCAGCTTTTATTGTGCCGACTGTTTGCTCACAGCATTTGCAGCATGAGCCTCCACTGCACCATGGGGTACCCTCACCTAAAAGATGCAACGTGCAACCGCCCCTCAACCCGCCAGGTCACCATGGCCAACATCGAGGCGGGCAGCAAGAGGCTGTATGCGAACGCCGTGCTGGCCTGGGCCGTGTCGCTGTATGCGCTGCGCCTGCTGTGGCGCGCCAACCAGGACGCTGTGCGGTGAGCGGCTGCTGTGCGTTGGTGGAAAAGACAGGCTGCACCGTGGTGGCCGCTTGCATGCAGGGCGTAAAGGAAAATGGCATTGGGACTGTGGGGATGCACGGGTGCGTCATTGCAGCTGCAACAGGGAGCCAGTTCTGAATTTCTAATGGCCAGCCTGAGCTGTGCGATGGGCGGGGCAGCACCATCTGGCAAAAACTGAACTCGCCGCCAGTGCTGCCACCCACAAATCCCTCAGGGTGGGCAGTACGCTGACCAGACCCGAAGTACGTTTCCCACCCTTCCCCCTTCCTGCCGCAGCCTGCGCGTGTACTACCTGCTGAACCGGCCGCCCGGAGCCGAGAGCCACACTGTGCTGCTCACCGACATCCCAGGTGGGATGGTTTGCATGGGGTGGGATGAACGTAGGTGTGAAGCGGTTTGGGGCAGCTGCCCGTGTTGGGTTAGGTTGTAGAAAGAGCGACCTGTTTGCTGCACCCCCAGCCCACTTCAGCTGCTCCATGCCCCCACAACTCCAGGCATCGCCTACGGCACAGTGCCCCACCGCATCGACAACACCCTGCTGCGCTTCCTGCCCCGCCGTGAGCTGGTTTGCATGCCTATTGGAGATTGGGTCAGCAGCAGCATCCATGCTGCCTGCTTGTCTGGGATGCAAACAAATTGTGGAGCGCATCTCAAGCTAACAGCAAATGGCAGCCTGTCCAACCACCAGCCTTATGCCACCTTTTCGTTACTTTTGACCTCTGCAGGTGTGAAGGCCTGGATCGTGGGTGCTGCCTCCCAGGGCGTGCGCAGCGTGGGCAGCACCCTCAAGCTGGGTGCTGGCTGGGTGGCCGAGACCGCCGGCAAAGTGACTGCCGGCAAGGGCGGTGCTGGCAGCCCCTCGGCCAGTGCCTTTGCTGCGGACGCACAGCCCCCTGGCGACTTCAGCATTGCGGCGGGGCGACGGCAGGCCGGAGGGGGGCTGGGCGCACTGCAATTCACAGAGAGTGCATGGGATCAGGTGGGCTGGATGGATGGTGGCACGTTTTGGTGTGGAGGTGTCTATGCCTACCCGCAGCTGCTGCTCCACATGTTGACGTTGTGCTGTTGCGCCATTTGGTGCATCGCTGTGTGTTGCCCGCGCGGCCGCCGGCTGGCCTCCTCCACAAGCCCCTTGCCGCTGTTGACTGGCACAACATCTGGTCATCCCCCGCTGCAGGCGGTGCGCCAGCTGGCCAGCGGAGCGACCATTCAAGAGGTGGTGGACCGAGAGATGCGCTCCATTTTCGGCAACGAGTTTGACCATGTGGGTGGTTGTGCAACAATGTGGGTGCTGTAGCTGGGGTGGTATTCAGCAACAGGTGGTGGACCGAGAGATGCGGTGCATCCTCGCCAACGAGTTTGACAATGTGGGTGGTTGTTTGGGATGGGTTTGACCATGCAGGTGCTGCAGCTGGGACAACAAGCAGGTTGCACTTGTACTGCAAGCTTACGTTGCAGGCTAACCTGCTCTTTCACCCGCCACAAGGTACTGTCTGGATGCACCAGTGGCAACTCCAGCTGCCGCCCTGCCCTTTTTCAATGCTGTGCAGGCTTCCCTCGTCTTCGACACCTCCTCCCTGGACCCGCTGCTGTCCGAGTGCAGCTGCCAACTGTCAATACACAACATTGCCCCACTGGCTTCCTGCTTGCACAGGCCTCCCTGGTGTGTGACACTTCATCGCTCGACCCGCTTCTGTCAGAGTACGGCGCCCTCATGCGCTCAGCCACAGACCTGATCGACCATTACGTGGGCCTGAAGCGGCGCAACCGCGACATCAAACCAATCAAGGCGGGTTATAAGCAAGTGGTTCTGTTCAGCGGTGCTCACCTGCAGTGCATGGTCGGCACAAGATTGCACCGCACCCGCACTGCAACCCAATTGGTGCGCCTGCTTTGACTGCTGCTTTAGCGCGTGAATCCGTGTTTTCCGGCCTGCACCATCCCATTCACCCCCGCCATCCCATTCACCCCTGCAGATCACCGTGGTGCCCGCCAAGTGGGGCGGCTGGGGCCTACAGCGCTACGGCGCCTCGCCCCGCCGCGTGGACGCACTGCAGCACTACAGGTGCGAGGCCGAGTGCAGAGGGGGTCTGCCCTTGTCCCTCACAGTTTAGTGCAAGCCCATTTCCAGCTGGCTTGCCTCGCTGGCCTTCTGCTTTCGCAGCTGCAAATCAGCAAATTTCGTGGACGCTCTTGCAACCTCCTAGTTGCTCCAATTTCAATCTTCCCCCTTGAGGGGACCGCTTGGCAGAGGTGTGGCGGCAGATGGCCGAGGAGCGTGAGGGCGCGCTGCTGCGCGTGGCGCCGTCTGCTTTTGTCACCTTCCGCACGCGCGGGGCGCAGGTGAGTGAGGGGCGGGCGATTGAAATGACGATTGAGCGGGCGACTGCTGCAGTGACAGTCATGTGTCTGGATGTGGGTATGCATTGCGCGCGTGGTGCCTTCCGCCACTTGTCACCGTCACGGCGGTCTGCACAGGCACCAACTGCGACTTTCTTCCTTCTCTCCAGGTGGTGGCTGCCCACTCGCTCATGCACCACGACGCCACGGCCTGGCGCTGCCGCCCCGCCCCCAACCCCGGGGAGGTGGTGTGGCAGAACGTTGGGTGAGGCCGCCGTGGTTGGGTGGATGGGTGAAAGCATGCCTTTCTGACTGTTTCCCAACTTTCTCTTAACCCACTCTTCCGATGATCTGCACCACAGGTGGCGCATGTGGGAGCGGGCCGGCCGGCGCGCCCTGGCCTGGGCCGGCTTGCGTCTTTGTCCATCAGAGCTCTGTCCTCCCTCCTCCCGATCTTGCACCACAGCTGGCGCATGTGGGAGCGGGCGGGGCGGCGCGCCCTGGCCTGGGCCGCCTTTGTGGCGCTCTCCCTGTTCTACATCATCCCTGTCACGGCAGTACAGAGCCTGCTGGCCCTGAACAGCGTGACCGGCTGGCTGGCCTCCGTGCCGGTGGGTGCTGTGCTGCTTGAATTTTGCTAGCTGCGGTGCCGAGCCTGCTGGCCCTGAACAGCGTCACCGGCTGGCTGGCGTCCGTGCCGGTGCGTTTGCATTATGGTTGGCCACTTGGTTGTACACGTGTGCTCTGCAAATGGGAGGGTGCGACCTGTCCCCTGCCTCATGAGCCTCCGAGCCCATTCCAAAGCTCAGGTGCTGAACGCGCTGGTCACCGCCATCCTGCCGGGCCTGGCCCTCAAGATCTTCGTCAAGCTGCTGCCCGGCCTGCTGGCCCTGCTCAACCGGCACTCGGGTGCGAGAGTGGGGCAGGGAGGCCGGCAAAGTGAGCGTGCATGTCTGCATTGTTGAAAGGCTGCCGGCTGCCTGTGCGGTGTGACACATTTTTTAAAGTCCCTACATGTGTCTCTGCTGCCCTGCTGCGCAGGCATGGTGAGCGCGGCGGACATCGACCTGTCGGTGGTCACCAAGTACTTCATCTTTCAGGTGTCTGGGCGCTTGCTCCCTTCGGTGTTCAGGAACAGCAGATACTGGAACTTGCTTCGCTGTTGTTCTTGCGCTTGCTCACTTGCTCTTGCTTCGCTGTTGCTCTTGCGCTTGCTGATTGGTGTCGCCTGCCGTTCCACATTGCTTGCTACTCTCACCCATGCCAGGTCATCACCGTCTTCTTCGGCTCCTTCATCGCCGGCAGCTTCGCCAACCAGGTGCGGGATGATGCATTTGGCCATGAACGAGCATGATGTTGTGTGGCAACAAAGATGATGGACGGTAGCAATCATACGTTGCAACGACGGGTGGCGACTGCCGTCCAGGACCAGATCCGCTGCACCTTGGCACCACGCTGCCGCGGCTGGCTCATCATCGGAGCGCAACATCTTTGTTTTGTGTCCAAAGATTTACCATTCCTTTGTCCTTGCAGATCCGCCAGCTGGTCAAGAGCCCCGGCTCCATCCTCACCGTGCTCGGCACCGCCGCTCCGCAGACCGCCATCTTGTGAGCCGCGCTGCGCTGCGCTGAGCTGTGCTGTGGTCTGCTGTGCCACTTTGTGATGTGCTGCATGCACTGCTCCGCAGATTGCCATCATGCCTGATGCTTCAGCTGTGCCGTGCTGTGCGTCGACTTTCTTCCTTTGCTTTACAGCGTTCGCCCGTCTCCTTTCTGCAGCTTCACCACCTACGTGATGCTGCAGGCGCTGCTGGCCAAGCCGCTGTCCCTGCTGCGCCTGTGGGACCTGGTGGTCTACTGGCTGCGCTCCAGGTGAGCTCCATTGCTCGTTTGCTGGTCAGGGCTTGAACAGCAAGGGCGAGGGCGGCCGCTGCGCCTGTGGGACCTGGTCGTCTACTGGCTGCGCTCAAGGCTAGTTCAATTGCATCGTTTGCTGGTCAGGGCTTGAACAGCAAGGGCGAGGGCGGCCGCTGCGCCTGTGGGACCTGGTGGTCTACTGGCTGCGCTCGAGGCGAGCTAAATCGTTCCATTCTCATACTTGTATGATGGTTGAGTAACAAGCGTAACGCCTTGCTGCCCCTGTGGGACCTGGCCGTCTACCGGCTGTGCTCCAGGTGAGTTCCAAGTTGGTCACAGTGATTTGATTTGTTAAGGACAACTTTACAAGAGGATGGGCAAAGTCTGCTGCTCCGCTCTGAGACCTGACCAGGTCTCAGGACCAGTGTTGGTCCGCTGGCTGTGCTCTCAGGCGAGCTGGATTGTCTTGGAAAACTTGGTGAGCTCGAGCTGGCCATCCATGGATGCCAACCGGCTCAAGATCACCAAGGCATCCGAGCGAATCCAGCTCGCCTGGAGCGCAGCCACTGACCAAACCATCCAAGCCAGTCCAGCTCGCCTGGAGCGCGGCCGGTGGTTCCATCTTTGGTGGTAGGCGGATGAGCCTGCGCACGCATATCCACTCCTGCAAGGTTACTCCCTTTGGAACCGTTTGCCTGAACCGCAGGCTGGCCGCCACCGAGCGTGCCAAGGCTCGGGCCTGGAGCGACCAGTGTGCCATCTACGGCGGCCTCATCCCAGGCAGGCGTTCAGCTGAAAATCGCTAAGATCTGGCACGTGCAGCAGGTTGCAAATGTTGTGCAGCAGAGTTGCAGCCGTGGTGGAGAAGTGCAGCCACGGGCTGCTTTTGCAAGCTCAGTTGGTGCTTCATTCCGCCCCTGCAGACGACACCGTGACGATGCTGCTGGGCCTCGTCTTCTGCCTCATCTGTGAGTGGGTTGGAAAGCAGAGATGTCCTGTACCTACCAGCATGTGTGCTCTGCGCACTGCTTTCAAGCTGCCACGTGGTTCCGCTGAACTGTGCCGCATGCCCTGCCTGGCACCCCGCTCCTTCCGACTTGCGTTGCACCCCTTTCATCAATCCACTGCCAGGCCCCATCATCGCCCCCATGGCCCTCGTCTACTTTCTGGTCGTCTTCGTGGTGTGGAAGTACCAGCTGCTGTGTGAGTGCAGTGCACATGCGGGGCTGGCAGCCGGTGTGCAAGGGGGCAGAGGGAGGATGCTGCATTTGGCCGGTTTGGCTCGCTTTTTGTTAGAAAGCAGCAGCTGCTGGTGCCGCCTGCCATGAAAGCAGTGCTGGTGCTTGCTAACATGTCAAATTTACCGCCCTCTGTTCTTGATCCGCTGCTGCAGACGTGAAGGGCGAGCAGTACCAGAGCGGTGGGCAGGTGCGGCTGGGAGGAGGGAGATGCACCTGGCGGCCTGCAGTGCACTTGCATGTGTGTACCTTGTCGGCATCGTCATGGGCAGTCTGCCCGTGCAAAATTCAACAACCAGCACTATGCGTCAGCGCCGGCGCGCCTCCTCAGCATCTTGTTTCGCATACCTCTATAGCGCATGCGCATGCGCGTCAGTGAAGAGACCCTGCCCTTGCATCTGCCCGCCCCTTTGACCAAACCAAGCGCTCCCTACTGTGCACCTCCCTTCAGCTGTATGTGCCGCCTGCGCTGCGTCAAGACGTGCCTCTGGCGCCCGCCTGCAACTCAGCTGTACCTGCCCCACCCTGCACCTCTCTGCAGCTGTACGTGCCCCCGGCCCTGCGGCTGGACGAGACTGAGTTCACCGCCTTCTTGCAGGCACGCGCTCTGCTGTGTCGAACGCTGTGCCATGCCTATCCTGCAAGCACTGCCCGCAAGCTGCAGGCAAGCAGAGCGCTCTGCACTCTCCGCTGAGTGCACTGCACCCACTAGCCTCAAAACGCTGCTGCCATTTTCCCGCCCTTCTCGTCCTGCCCATCAGGAGGCGGACGCCATGCTGCACTTCTTGGCCACCGGGGCGGGCGGCGAGGAACTTGAGGTGAGTCTGTGCAAGATGTGAATGCTGGCTGCGGGTGGCGGAGCTCTGCCCTGGCTGGGTGCACCACCGAATGCAGTGCGCTCTGCTGGAGCCGCGAACTCTTACCGGCTTGCACACTTTTTGACACTCTTCGCCGTGCCCTGTCACTCCCATTTCACCCTTGCCAGGCCATCCAAGCCCGTGCCACCGCCACCATGGATGCCGCCGCCTTTGTGACGGCACAGGAGGAGGCGGCTGCTGAGGGGCCCTGGGAGGGCGCTGAGGGCTTCCCAGATGCCCAGGCCTTCCCTCCTCATCGCGCCGCCTCCTCAGGCTATGGCCCCCGCCGCCGTGGCAGCAGCGGCGCGGGACCAGCGCGCACCACCAGCGGCGGCGGGGAGGTGGTGATGATGCACAATGCGGCGGCGGGTGTGCGGGGGACCACTGGCAGCCCTGACGAGGCGGGGGTTAGCAGCAGGCAGGCGGAGCGCAGCTTGGATGTGGAGCTGGGCACGCGCCAGCACTCCAACTAGTCGACTCCCTTGGTACCATGGCAGACGGCTGCCGCAGCGGTGCCAGCCTGCCTTGCACAGTGCGACGCCGAGCTGGCAGAGCGTCAGCACTCCTTTTAGCAGGAATTCTTGGTTGATTTAGTGCGCGGTGTGTGCGGTAGAGAGCTGAGTGTAAGTAGATGCCAGGATGCAGGGGGATGGGCAGCTGGCGGGCGGTTCTTCACTGCCCAACTCCCCTGACTGCGGTGTGCGCGAGATGCCACGGCGGCTGGCAACAGGCCACTTTCCCTGCCTTGTAAATTATCAAAGCGATGCAGAGTCCACATTTGTGCATTTCAATGCATGTCAGATCCCTGCTGGCTTCTGGCTTGGTCGCCTGAGGTGCGATTCAAGGTTGTCCGCCTACGTGGCAACTGCTCATGCATTCTGCTTATGCGAGCCATGTTAGCGCACAGCACCACGCCGCATGCGTCTCATGGAGCCCTTCCACGTGAGCTCAAAACAAACATTGCATGCTGCTCATGCAAAGGATCGTACAACAGCGCATCGCATGCTGCTCATGGAGGCCTTCCATGTCAGGGTCTCAGCATGGTCCAGCAGCATGGGATTATTGCCTGCTGGTCTTCCTCGTTGCCACAGCGCACTCGAACTGGTTCAGCAAGTTGTGGAAGGACACCACGCCTCAGGCTGACATGCCGCCCACGTGCGCTGTAAGGTGCAATCGACGTGTCTGCACTTCCTTCCTGCAGGTCAGCGCCACGTCGTCACGCATCATCGCCATCCTCTACGGCTTCCTGGCCACCGTGCTCATCAACACATGTGAGTTTGGGCGTGCCCTGGGTGGAGGGTGGCTTGCTGGATGGCCTACTGCCCACCGTGCTCATCAACACATGTGAGCGCCGCCTTCAGCGGCAGCGGCTGGGGGGATGCCATGATTCATTGCATTTGGAGTGAAAGCATGTGCCGTCTCACGGCCATCGGGGGCCGCATGTGGTTCAGCCGTGCTTGTTGGGCAACCCTGTAAGTTGAGCCGGCTGGTTTGTGAAGCAGCGCAACCCCCGTCATCCCATCCAGACTGCGCCAACCTGGCGGCCGCCCTGACAATCAGCCAGCTGTCCACGCCCATCGATTCAGTGGATGACCTGCGTGGCAAAGCGGTCGGCACTGTCCCTGTCTGTGGGCCGTGCCATGCCGTGCATGACTGTCCCACGGGGATGCGCTCTTGCTGGTCAGCCGTGGTTGCAGTCATGCAGCGTCGGGCGCACTTGCTGCCAGGCGGCAACACAAGGACCGAGCTTGCATATTGGATTTGCTGTGCCGCCTCCCTGCCATCGTGCTTGCAGACTTGCCACGCCTGGCTAAGTGGGGCATTGCACCCTATGAGATGCCATTCGATGTGAGTCGGGAAGCTTACTATCGTCAATATCTCACCGGCGGCATGGCAAAGGGCCAGCTCCGGCAATGCATGCACCTGTGCTCTCCATGCACCTGTGCTCTCCATGCACCTGCGCCTCCTCTGTTGCAGGGCGTGCAAAGCGCGTTCACGGACTGGCTGCCCAAGCTCAGGGATGGGGTGCTGATGGCCACTGCTGTAGACGAGCGTCGGAAACATTATGGGCACTCGATCGTGCTCGAAAGGCCCACTCGAAGGGGGG
>VFQQ010001156.1_pt1 | contig 39627 bp, 32 predicted proteins | sample 3512341 | NCBI WGS metagenome assembly VFQQ01 (sample SAMN10412373, study PRJNA504923) | tailings metagenome | isolation source: Relicate 2 Philex TSF1 revegetated site | place: Philippines: Tuba, Benguet | collected 2017-08-29 | reverse complement strand
GTCATGAAAATGACAGCGAACCCACATTCCCACTTGCCAAAACCGGAGCCATATCAACGTCCAAGGTCACCCACGCTCACCCGTGGCGCGACTCGTGCCGGAGCGAAGCGACGAGCACGAGGCGTGACGCGGGTGAGCGTTGAGTGGACCGCCTTGTTCGGATTATTTATTGAACCAGTTGTCATACTGCTCTCGGTCCCTTCTGAGGATCTCTTGGGTAGGCGATCCAAACAATCCTGAATCAGCTTGTGCTGGGTATTCGGCAGCAACCAAAAGGTCGCGGTAATCGCTGTTTGCGAGTTCAATCATTCCTTTCAACTTGGATAAATCGCCCTGACCCTGCTTAAGTGCTGCGGCATAGACTCTGAATGCCTCACCTGTTCCATAGTCGCAGAGGATGTTCCACACTGCCGTTGGGTCTGACTGCGGATAATCGCGTTGGATAATGCGATCAATATCGGCTTTGGTCACAGTTGGGGTGTAATCAGACATAATTTATCCGAACAGTGTAATTAGTCTCCAAGCATATCGATATCGCGCGATATTTTCCCGCCAGGACGACCCTGGATGGTGGGCTGAAAGCCTGAACGTGTCAAGGTTTCCGACGGTTCGCCTTGGCATTCCGAACCTTTTACCGTGCTAAAAGCTCGGGAAAAGTGAGACGGTTGATATTTTGCCTCAGCGTGGCGGAGGGAAGAAGGATGCGTTCCCTTGCGGCGGAGAATCGTTCTCTTGCGGCGGAAAATCGTTCTCTTGCGGTAGGGGGGCATTTTCTACCGGCGGAGAATCGTTCCCAGGTGGAAGGGAAGCGCCTCCGTACGGCCCTGGCCGATCCTGGGGCGCAGATGCCGTGGGCGCAGATGCCGGGCATTTTATCTTGGGCAAGGTGGGGCGAGCCTCCTGCTTGCACCACTCTCTGCGTGCGCGGCGGGGGTGTCAGACGCCGGTTTGGTGGGTTTTGCGGCGGCCGCAGGCGAGGTAGATGTTGTGCAGTTCGGGGCTGACTTCGGCGCCCTCTGTGGAGGCGGGGCTGCGGGGGTGGAAGGGGCAGATGGGGCGCTGGCCGGTGCGGGGATCGGCGGCGCGGAACCAGCAGTGGCCGGCGGCTTGCTCGGGTTCGCTGAGGGGCTGCGGGCCGTAGGCGAGCGGGCCGGGCTGGCCGGGGCTGACGCGGGCGGGGAGGTGGTCGAGGGCGATGCCGCGGGCGCGCGCCCAGTCCCGCAGGGCGGCGGGGTCGGTGGCGTGGGCGTGGTTGGCGGGGTCAAAGTGGGCGGCGACGGCGCAGAGGGTGGAGGCGCAGCCGTGGGCGATGCTGGCGGCCTGCTTTTCCCTGGAGTAACCGAGCATGGGGTGGAAGGCGAAGCTGCCGTTCAACCACTGGGGTTTGACGGCGAGGACGTCGAGGTTAAGGGGGATGTCGGGGGCGTGGACGTCGGGGTCGCCCTGGGCGGCGCGGTGGCTGAGGATGCGGCGGATGTCGCGCTGGCCCTGCTGGAATTTGTCGATCTTGCTGTTGTAGCGGAGCTGGGTGGCGCGGCTGTGGATGTCCAGCCAGCCGAGTTTGTCGAGGTCCTGGCGGGCGCTCCAGTCGGCTTTTTCGGGTTCGAGGGTGGCGGTGAGGATGAGGTGAGGCACGGCGGGGCGGCGTTCGTAGCGCTTGGCGGCGTCCTTTCCCCAGAGGTAATCGACGACGGCGCCGAGGGGGAGATTGTCCATGATGCCGCCGTCGGCGAACTGGGAGACTTGGTCGGGGTGGCGATAGACCTCCCAGGACCAGCGGGGGCGGAAGACGGCGGGAAAGGCGCTGCTGGCGAGCAGGCTCTGGGTGAAGCGGGGGTCCCAGGGGTGGGTGTGGCGGAGGATCTCGAGGCGGCCCTGGGTGAGGTCGGTGGTGGTGCCCATGAGGGGGATGCCGAGGTGGTTGAGGCGGGCGCCGGTGGCGGACCGGCCGCCGAAGACGAAGCCGTCGATGAGCTGTTGGAGGGGCTCGGGGCCGAGCAGTTCCAGACCGACGCCGTAGCGGTCGGCCATGTCCTGGGTGAGCTTCTTTATTTGGCGCACGGCGTCCTGCCAGTCACCAGCGCGCAGGGTGCGGGCCAGATCCAGGGCTTCAAAGGGGCTGACGTAAAAGAGGCGCTCGAGGCCGGAGAAGACCCGCCGGGCGCGGCGGCCGAAGCCGAAGGCGGTGTCTTTTTCATAGCGACGGAAGATGAGATCGAGGTCGTGCGGGGAGAAGTCGGCGGCGGCGGCGTGGATGGAGAAGTGGCGGGCGAAGTCGGCAAAGCGGTCGGTGAGGACGAAGCGGTCGATGGTGAGGAAGGTGGCGGCGAGGCGGCGGGTCTGGCGCTGGCGCTCGAGGAGGTGGAGGCCGGAGGGTTTTTCAAAGACGCGGCCGGTGAAGGCGCCGATGATGGTGCCGACGGAGGCGCCGGCGATGACGTCGGGCTGGATGCCGAGCTCGCTGACGGCGGTGGTGAAGCCGACCTGGAAGACGCCGCGGAAGACGCCGCCGCTGAACAGGAAGACGACGGCGGGGCCTTTCATCTCCTCCACGGGCGGGGTGTTCACGTTGACCTGCGGGGCGATGGCGCGGGGCAGGCGGATGTGCTGGCGCAGGCCGCTGTCTGTGGGGCAGGCGTGGCAGGTGACGCAGTGGCGGCAGACTTCGGAGATGCCGGGTCCGGGCTGGGGGCGGGCGGGGTCCGGGGCGTCGCCTCCGGGCAGTGGCTGGAGGTTTCCCCAGGCGGCGAGGAGCTGGCGACAGGAGACATACTCGACGCCGTCCGGGCGGGTGAGGGTCTGGCTGGTGGCGCGCAGGCTTTCCACGGCGGCGCGCAGGCTGGCGTGGATGGTTTCGTCCTGGTGCGGCCATTCGTCTGTGGGTTCGTCATCGGGTTCGAGCATCTGGCGGCGCTCGGCCAGGGTGCGGGTGTCGGGCATGGCGTCGGTGACGAGGCGCTCGATCATGGAGCGGCAGCCGTCGGCGACGGCGCTGTTGATGAGGGTGCGGCGCTCGGCGGGGGAGCCGGCCTGGGTCATGCGCAAGCTCAGCTGGTGGGGGCGGTCCGGGGCGACGAGGCGAATCTTGGCGGGATAAAAGGTCTCCGGCTGGCCGGCTGCGTTGACCAGGGTGGCGGGGGCGCGGCCAAGGGCGCGGCTGAGGCGGTCAATGAGGCCTTTGTCGAGCTGCATGTCCTGGAAGCGGTTCAGTTCGCGGGCGCGCAGGGCCACCTCCAGCAGTCCGGTGTAGGGATCCGTCTCGCGGTCGGGCTGCTCCTGGCGGAGGGGCAGCAGGGGGGCGGAGATGATGCGCAGGCAGTTCCAGCGCGGGGCGGGCTGGCGGGCGAGGATGCCGCAGGCTTCCTCATAGACGGGGCCGATGGGGTCGTTCGCCACGCTGATGCCGTCGATGAAGGTGGCCTGGGCGTCGCGTTTTTTAATGGACTGGGCGCGGAAGAAGGGCACGCCGGCGCAGGCGCACATGAGGGCGTCCACGACGGAGGTGTCCTGCGGCAGGGGCTCCAGTCTGCCGGTGCCAAGATTGGCGGCGAGCGGAACCACGCGGATGCCAGGTTGGCGCGGGTGCGGCTCCCGGTAGGCGCGCAGGGGCTTCTTGTTGGCGCAGCCACCGGGCAGGGGGCGCTGCTGCTTGAGGGCGCGGCGGACATTCGCGTCGAACTGGAACTCGCCGTAGTAAGAGGGGTCGAAGTTTTGCACCAGCACCTCCTTCAGGGCGTAGGAGTCGCCTAGATCGCTAAAAATGTGGTGATGCTTGAGCAGGTTGGTGAAGATGGACTTGCGACCCAGCAGGGAAAACCAGCCGGCCAGGGCGAGCATGACCAGGAGCAGGGCGGGCAGCAGGGTGGAGGCGGAGGGGTGAATCCAAGCGGGCAGGTCGATAAGGGAAAAGGCGGCGAGCAGGGATAGCAAGAGCACGGGGCCGAGGGCGAGGAGCAGCAGGAGAGGGAGAAAGCCAAGCAGGAAGTGGAGTCCGTGCTCACGCAGCCAGCGCAGGGTGGCCCAGCGGTTGAAGATGATATGCCCGGCTTCGACGCCCTTTGAGCGGGAGCGGACGTTGATGCCAAGAGACTCGGCTAACTCCACCCTGGCGATGAGGCTGACGGGCATGCTGAGGGGGATGATGTTGCGGGCGATGAGCCACCAGAGGCGGCCGAGGAGTCGGCTGCGCTTCCAGACGCAGGCCTGCCAGCGCAGCGCGCGGGCGGCTTTCCACCCCATGAGCACGCGGATGAGCTGGCTGCAGACTTGGACGGTGACACGCAGGCGGATGAGGTGGTTGAACAGGCGGATGAGACCGGTGCGGCTGGCGGCGGAGGCCTCCCGGCTGTCCCGTTCCTCTTTGAAATGCCTGGGCAGTTCCACAGGCTTGAGGGTGTGCGCGGCATTGGTCTCCAGGGGATCGGGAAAGAAGCCCTTCAGCACGGTGGAGGGGGCGTTGCGGAAAGCCTCCAGCAGCTCGCTGAAGCGGGCCACGCGCACTTCCTCATCCTCGTCCGCGGTGGCGTCCGGCCCGGCGCCGGCTTGCATCACCTCAGCCATGGCGGCGGCGGTGATGGCACCCACGGAGATGCCCGCGATCATGTCCGGGGCCTTTCTGCGAGTGACGAGCAGGGCGTGCAGGATGCCCAGTTGCATGACGGTGTCAAAACCGGCGCCGGGCAGGGAAAAAATGCGGAAGGGCCGCCTGCAGTCCGGTGCTTCGTGGGATGATCCGGGTGGCGATGGGGACTCGTTTTCCATGAAGACAGCGGCTGGGTGTGGCGGCAGTGCGGGTCCCGCCAGGCGCAGTCTGAGCCAGACTTGCCGATTTCACAATAGCGCTCTGCGCGTCGGGAATGCTACTTTTGGCCTAGATGCTCCCGCAGGATGCGCCGCACCTCCGTGATGGCGTCCGGATGGTGGTTCGACCAGTGACCGCTGGGCACGATGAGCTCGCTGCGGGCGCCTGCGATGTGCGCGCTCCAGTAGGGCACGATGCCGTCCGTGCTGACAGGCGGGGTTTTGTCCAGGTTGCCGCCGCGGCCGCGGTCGCCCATGATGGAGTGGTAAGGGATGCCGCGGGCGGGGGGGATCTTGTTGATGGTGGTGATGAAGCGGTTGGAGGGGTCGAGCACGTCGATGCTGTTGGGTGTGGCATCGAGAACCTTGCCGTCCTCGCGAGGCTTGGCGAGACGAACGAGGTCGCTGCCGACTTCCTGGATGTCCGAGGGGCCGCCGATGAGTTTTTTGCCAATGCGGCCAATGAGGCCGGTGGCGACCTCGCTGCCGCCAAGGGAGGCGGACATGAAGATGACACGGGAGATGTCGGTGCGGTGGCGGAAGATGAGGGCGTCCTCGATCATGCGGCGGTTCTGCTCCGAGAGCGGGGTTTTGGCCGGCGGGGTGTCAAAGAAGGAGTTCCAAATTTTGAGGCCGCTGTCGGTGATGAGGGTGCGGGCAATATTGCCGCCCATGCTGTGGCCGATGACGACGATGGGCTTGTGGCCGGGGTAGTAGGCATTGATCTCGTCCATCTTCTTGCGCAGCAGAGAAGCCATCAGGGGGTAAGGGTAGCCGGTGGGATAACTGTAGAACCACGTCTGGTAGTGCTGGCGCAGCACCGGGTCGCTACGCAGGGCCTCGATCATCGGCGCCCAGGTGGCCTGGGAGTCGCCAAGACCGTGGATGCAGAGAATGGGGATTTTTTTCGGATCATAGGGCTGGAAGCGGGCGAGCCGGGTGCTGCTGGCAAACTCGGCCGGTTTGAACATGTTGCGGAGCTCCGTCTTGCGCGGCTTCAACTCCGCCAGGGCCAGGCCGATGGGGGCGGTGAAGTCAGCGGCCAAAGGGAAGGCTTTGCCGCCAAAGGTCACCGTCTCGGTGGCCAGCGGGTCATAGAACTCGGCGGTGCAGCGCCTGCCGTGGAACTTCAACACCTCGGTCACTCCGTAATAGACGTTTTTGCCCTGGATGAAGGGATCAAACTTGGTGGGATCAAAGCCCTTGCTGGCGATGACCATGGGCGCGCCCAAACCCTCCTTCACGCTGCGCTCTCTGACGAGCTTGCCTTTGAAGGTGAAGCGGTCCGCGGGCAGGATGCGGAAAAAGGCGGGATTGTGCTGCGGCTTTCCGTCGTGGGTCATGGAGAAGGTCCAGTTCCCTTCGGTGCCGGGGCAGATCACGGGCGTCTTCCACGGTTGAAAGTCCGACTCATGAATGACCTCAAACAGGCGGGAGACAGCGAAGTTGTACTCCCTCAACGCCGTGGCGTCCGCGGGGTCTTTTTGCAAGGCCGTCCCCGCGCGGTGGGCGGCGTCGATGAAGCGACCCATGCGCGCCTCTAGCGTGGGCTCGGGGTGTCTCATCGCGTCGATGATCATCTCGCCGGCGGCCGTGTCCGACTTCAGGGAGGGGCGCTTCTCCTTGACCCGCGCATAGTGAGAGCAGCCGCTGCTGATGAGGGCGACGCCGAAGAGGACAAGGCGGATCTGGCGGAGTGAGTGCATGCCGTGCCCCATGGTGGACCGCGGGGCTGATTCGTCAAATGGCCGTTGCTTACAATCACCCCCTCACAACCCCTTGCGATGCGTCTCCTCCGCCCGCCACACGGAGACCAGGGTGATCAGCGCCATGCCGGTCAAATACACCGCCACCGGCCAGGAGTGGCCCGCGCTCCAATCCAGCAGCGCGGTGGCGATCAAAGGGGCCAGGCCGCCGGCCAGCGGCGAGGCCAGTTGATAGCCCAGGGATGCTCCGCTGTAGCGCACCCTTGTCCCGAACAGCTCGGAGAAAAACGCCGCCTGCGGACCATACATCGCCGAGTGACCGATGAGACCGATCACGACTGCCAGCATCACCCAAGTCAATTCCCGCGTCTCCACCATCCAGAAAAACGGGAACGCGAACAGCAGCAGAAACACCGCGCCGCCGAGATAGACCGGCCTGCGGCCCCAGGCGTCTGAGAGCGCGCCGAAGGCGGGAATGGCCACCAACTGCGCCGCCGAACCAAGCAGCACCGCGTTGAGCAGGTCGCCCTTTGCCAGGCCCAACTGCTGCGAGCCGTAGCTGAGCACCAGCACGGTGAAGATGTAAAAGAAGGCGTTTTCCGCGAAGCGCGCGCCCATGGCCAGCAGCACGTTGCGCGGATGCTCGCGGATCACCGCCAGGATGGGCACATGTTTTTTCCCGGTCTCCTGTTGAGCCATCGCCTTTTGCGCTTCGAGAAACACCGGGCTTTCCATGATCTTCAAGCGGATGAACAGGCCCACTCCCAGCAGCAGGGCGCCCAGCAAAAACGGCACCCGCCAGCCCCAGCTTAAAAACGCGGTTTCCTCCATGCGGGAGAACAGCATGAACACCCCGTTTGCCAGCAGCATGCCCACCGGCACGCCCGCCTGCACCCAGCTCGCATGGTAGCCGCGCCTCCCCGTGCGGCTGTGCTCCACCGCCATCAGAACCGCGCCGCCCCACTCGCCGCCGACACCGAAGCCTTGAACGAAACGCAGCAGCACCAGCAGCAGCGGCGCGGCAATGCCGATTTGCTCGTAAGTCGGCAGCAGGCCGATCAGCACGGTCGCCACACCCATCAGCATCAGGGTCGTCACCAGCATGGATTTGCGGCCGATTTTGTCGCCGAAGTGGCCAAACACCACACCGCCCAGGGGCCGCGCGAAAAAACCCACCGCGTAGGTGGCAAAAGCCGCCATGGTCCCGGCCTGCGGATCGAAGGTGGGAAAGAACAGGCGGTTGAACACCAGCGCCGCCGCCGTGCCGTACAAGAAGAAGTCGTACCATTCGATGGTGGTGCCGACGAAACTGGCGATGACCACCCGGCGGGTGCTGGCAGGGGATTGCATGGACTCCCAAACGTCGCGGCGCGGCGGGGGTTTGCCGAAGCCTGGATCGGTGCGATCTAATCCTTTCGGGCTATTTCCCCGGAGCGCCGCCGCAGGCAGCGTGGCAGGCGGCGGACGCGAAACCGGGTCTTGCCTGCGCTCTCCCCTTGCTTTACAAACCATGCACCGCGCGCCGGCTCCCTTCATGACCGTCACCCGCCGCCTGCTGTTGCAAGTCACCCTGGGCACCGGTCTGGTGCTGGCGGTGGTGACGGCGGTGACCTATCTCCGCGTCTATCGGGCGCTGGAGGAGCGGGAGTTGCAGACAGTGCGCACTTATGTGAACGAGCGCGCGCGCCGCGAGGAGGAGCGTTTTTTGCGCGTGCAGGCAAACATGCTGCTGGTGCGCGGTCAGTTTCTCAAGCGTCTGGAGGCGCCCAGCCCGTCGGGATTTCTGGAGCGCTGGGACCATTGGTACCGGCTTTATGAGGACGGCGCCTGGCGCTCGCGGGAGGCGTTCAAGGACGCGCGCCTGTACTCCAGCATGTGGGCGCACCAGGACTGGCAGGACACGCCGGCGGCGCGCCGGGAGGTGCTGATCGCCCAGGAGCTCTGCGATGAAATGCTGCCCGGCTGGGTGGATGTGTTTCCGAGCTATTACTTTCAGTTTCAGGGCCCGCTCAACATCGGTGTGGACACCGCCATCCCGGACTGGGCCTGGGGCATGCCCGCCGACTACGATGGGAGTGAGCAGGAGTGGATGCAACTGGCCATGCCCAAGGAGCCGCCCCCTGAGAACACCTTTTCCTGGACCGGTCTGCTCAAGGACGAGTACACGCCCATCGCGCTCGTCTGCGTCTATCTGCCGATCTATCACCAGGGTCGTTTCCTCGGCTCGGTGGGGCATAACATGTCCATGGAGGGCACGCTCGACGGCGCCACCCGCAGCGAGATTCCCGGCGCCGCGCATTTTATCTTCCGTCACGATGGACGGTTGGTGGCGCATCCGACGCTGCGCCAGGAAATCCTCACCCACAAAGGGCTGCTGCGCGCGCAGAACTGCGGCGATGCCGCGCTGGCCAGCCTTTATCAAATCGCCACCGCCAGGGACGAGTCCGCCGCCTCCGGTTATGATCCGGTCAGCGACTCGCATTACAGTTACGCCCGCCTCAGCGGGCCGGGATGGTATTACATGACCATCGTGCCGCGCGCGCATTTGCAGCAGCAGGCTTACACCTCGGCGCGCTGGGTGTTGTGGAGCGGCCTGGCCTCTCTCGGCGCTTTGCTCGCTCTGGCCGCCGTGGTGCTGCACCGCCAGGTCGGGCGTCCTCTGGCCGAACTGAACCGCGTCACTGAGGCGATGAGCGCGGGCGACCTGCAAGCGCGCGCCCGCGTGGCGCGCGAGGATGACCTCGGCGCCCTGGCGCGCTCGTTCAATCGCATGGTTGAGCGCGTCACGGCGCGCGAGGACGACCTGCGCCAGCTCAACGCCAGTCTGGAGCAGCGTGTGGAGGATCGCACGGCCGAGCTGGCGCATGCGCTGGAGCGGGAGAAGGAGCTGGGGGAAATGAAGAGCAATTTCGTGTCCCTGGTCTCCCACGAGTTTCGCACGCCGCTGGGCGTCATCATGTCCGCTGCCGATGTCCTGCAACGCTACTTCGAGCGGCTGCCGCAAGACAAGCGCGAGCGCCATCTGGAGATGATTTTCAAGTCCACCCAAAACCTCGCCCAACTCATCGAGGAGGTGTTGCTATTAGGCCGCGTTGAGGAGGGGCGCATGTCGTTCGCGCCGAAGCCGCTCGATGTGGACAAGTTTCTGCGCTCGCTCTGCGACGAGCTGCGCTCTGCCACCAAGGATGCCAGCCCGATTCGCTACCGCGCGCGCACATCACTGGAAGGAGTGGAGAGCGATGAGACGGTGCTGCGGCACATTGTCAGCAACCTGCTCTCCAACGCGGTGAAGTACAGCGACCCCGGCAGCCCCGTGGAGTTCACGGCGGCAATTGAGGGGGATGACTTGGTGCTGGTGATCCGGGATCGCGGCATCGGCATCCCGGAGGCGGATCAGGAGCGGTTGTTCACTAGTTTCACACGCGCCAGCAATGTCGGTGCGCGGCCAGGCACCGGGCTGGGTTTGGTGGTGGTGAAACGCTGCGTCGAGCTGCATGGCGGCGAGCTGAAGCTGCAAAGCGCGCCGGGGCAGGGCACTTGCGTCACGGTTTTCCTGCCGGTGCGCATCATGCAGGAGGTGGCGGTATGAGTCTGGCGCGCCGGTTGTTGTTGCATGTTGCTTTGGGCGCTCTGCTGGTGATCGCCGCGGTGGCCGCGGTCACCTACTGGCTGGTCTATCGCGAGGCGGAGCGGCTGGTGGTGGAAAGGCTGGACACCTATGTGGTGGAGCGCACCCGGCGCGAGGAGGCCGCTTTCCGGCTCGTCTATCAAAACCTCGAAACCGCGCGCGGCCTCTTCCTTCAACGCATCGCGCAGCCCGTTCCAGCCGACATTCAAGCGCGCTGGGACGCCCGTGTGCGGCGCGATCCCGACGGCGGCTGGCGCACCCTGCGTGAGCATGGTGATCCCTCGCTTTGGGGGCATCAGGATTTGCCCGTCACCCCCGAAGTTCGGCACCGTCTGCTGTGCGCGCTCGAACTCTGTGACGAGTTGATGCCTTACTGGGTGGACGATTTTCCCTCCCTTTACTTCAGCTTCCCCGGCTCCGCCTGCCTCGGCTACAACCTGCAGCAGCTCACCTGGGTTTGGGACACGCCGTCCGACTACCCGCTGGAGGAGCAGGAATGGTATGCAGCCGCCGCGCCGGAGCAAAATCCGAAACGCGGCTTTGTCTGGACCGGTGTTTATCGCGATCCGGCCTCGCACCTGCCCTTCGCCACCGTCATGCTGCCTGTGCATGACGCGCAGAAAAACTTTGTCGGCGTGCTCGCCCATGACATGCACCTCGACCGCCTCATCCACGAGGTCACCCGCAGCGACTATCCCGGCGCGGTGCATCTCATCTTCCGCACCGATGGCCGCCTCATCGCCCATGCCCATCTGCACGACGCCATCCTCGCCAGCGATGGCGATCTCACCGTGCAAGAAGCCGGCGATCCCGCTCTGATCAGCCTGCATCATCTGGTCACGGCGGCGCGCGATTCGGTTTTGTCCGGGTTCGAGCCGGTCTCGAAAAGTTACTTCGCCGCCTCGAAGCTCGATCTCCCCGGCGCCGACTGGCATTTTGTCACCCTCATGCCACGGCGTGAGGTGGCCCTGCGCGCGCTGCAATCCGCGCACTGGCTCATCTGGTCCGGCGCGGCATTGCTCGGTCTGCTGCTGGCCTTTCTGGCCAGCGTGCTGCGCAAGCAGGTCAGCAAACCGCTCGCGGAGTTGACGCGCGCCACCGAGCGCATGGCTGCCGGCATGCAAAACGGCGCCGCCATCGGCGCGCGCGCCGACGAGTTGGGCGCCTTCGCCACCTCGTTTCGGGACATGGTGCGGCGTGTCGCGGCGCGGGAGAGCGAGCTGCGCCAGCTCAACGCCAGCCTGGAGCAGCGCGTCGCTTCCCGCACGTCCGAACTGGCGCATGCGCTGGAGCGGGAGAAGGAGTTGGGGGAAATGAAGAGCAGCTTTGTGTCCCTGGTCTCCCACGAGTTCCGCACCCCGCTGGGCGTCATCATGTCCGCCACCGATGTCTTGCGACGCTACTTCGAGCGCCTGCCGGAGGAAAAGCGCGAGCGTCATCTGGAGATGATTTTCAACTCCACCAAAAACCTCGCCCAGCTCATCGAGGAGGTGCTGCTGCTGGGCCGTGTCGAGGAGGGGCGCATGTCCTTCGCGCCGGTGCCGCTGGACCTGGAAAAATGCTGCCGCGCGCTCGCCGACGAATTGCGCTCCGCCACCAACGGCGTGTGCCCCATCCGTTTCCGTGCCGAGGGCGCGCTCGCCGGCGCGTGCAGCGACGAGGCCGTGCTGCGCCACATTTTGAGCAACCTCCTTTCCAACGCCTGCAAGTACTCCGAGCCGGGCAGTACCGTGGAATTTGAACTCAGCCGCCGGGATGACAACGCCGTCTTGGTGGTGCGCGACCACGGCATCGGCATTCCCGAGGCGGACCAGAAGCGCTTGTTCACCAGCTTCACGCGCGCCAGCAACGTCGGCCAGCGGCCGGGCACCGGGCTGGGTTTGGTGGTGGTGAAACGCTGCGTCGAGCTGCACGGCGGCACGTTGGATCTGCAAAGCGCGCCGGGGCAGGGCACTACGGTCACTGTGACCCTGCCCGTTTTTGCCAGCCGGGCTGCTAACCCGAAAGTCGTATGTCCAACTTCCACGCTGGCACCATAATCAAGTCCGCCATGATCGCTCGCTCCCACACATGAAGACCATCCTCATCATTGAAGACCAGCCCGACATGCGGGAAAACATCGCCACCATTCTCAGCATGGAGGACTATGCCGTGCTGGAGGCCGCGGATGGCCGTCACGGTCTGGAACTGGCGCAGGAGGAAAAACCGGACCTCATTCTCTGCGATGTCATGATGCCCGAGATGGATGGTCATCAGGTGCTGCACGCCTTGCGCAAGAAACCCAGCATCGCCGGCACGCCGTTCATCTTCCTCACCGCGCGCGGCGAGAAGCAGGACCTGCGCCAGGGCATGAATCTCGGCGCCGACGACTACCTCACCAAACCCGTCAGCGCCGCCGATCTGCTGGACACCATCAGTGCCCGGCTCGAGCGCGAGCAAAAGCGGCGCGCCAAGTTTGATCCCGACTTTAGCTCGTCGAAACCGCTGGAGGAACTTGGCCTCACCCCGCGCGAGGCGGAGGTGCTGCTGTGGGTGGCGCAGGGCAAGTCGAACCCCGAGATAGCCCTCATCCTCGGCGCCGCCGAAAACACCATCAAAGTCCACCTCAGCCATCTCTTCGAGAAACTTGGCGCCGACAACCGTCATGCGCTCGGCTTCATCGCCCTGGAGAAGCTCAGCGCCGGGTGAGGTTGAAAGGCGCGCGCGTTCACGGCTGCGCGTCCCCGATGCGGTGTGGCGAGGGATCGCGCGCTCTAATGCCATTGGGCTATGGTGGCGGCGCGGCGCTGGAGGCATGGTGCCCCGGGAAACAATTCCTTGATGCCATGAAACACGCTACATCTTCACTCCGCCTGTTGGTGGCGGCGGTCTTGTTTGGGATGGGATCGCTTTACTTGCAGGCACAAAGCCAGAGCGCCACGAAGTTTCACTCACGCAAAGCGGGCGGCGGGGAGCCGGGGATCGGCTTCGGATTGGGGGTGGCGATGAACGAGCGCTGGATCGCCGTCAGCGAGCCGGCCTTCAAAATGGGGATGAGCTATGTGGGGGCGGTGCATGTCTTTGACGCGGTGACGGGGCGGCATCGGCGGGTGATTGTGGATCCACTGGCACCTTCAGCGACACAATTTGGCTCGAGTCTGGCACTTGAGGGGGATCTCTTGCTGGTGGGGGCGTACGAAGCCGGCTCGGCGGGGAGAGCGTATCTCTACAATGTGCGAACAGGAGCGCTCATGCGCACACTGCTCGCGCCTTCGGCAAACAACAACGGTTTTGGTTTCGGGGGCATGGACATGGAGGGATCGCGCGCGGTGATCGCGGACTGGCAGTATTCGCACTCCGGCAATCTTACCGGCGCGGTGTTTGTCTATGACGATGTGGCGGTGACCACGACGCCGACACTGATCGTACCAGCGGACGCGGCGGATGGGGACCAGTTCGGAACAAGCGTGAGCCTTTGCGGGAATCTGCTTCTGGTGGGAGCCAACAAACACAACAGCGATGCGGGGGCGGCCTATCTTTTCGATGTGAAGACGGGGGCGCTGCTGCGCAAGTTCATCGGCGCCGCAGGGGATCAAGCAGGAGTTTCGGTAGCGCTGGAGGGAGGGCGCGCGGCAGTGGGAGCGCCCGGCTCCAATATCAACGGTGCCAAATCCGGGCTGGTCCGAGTTTATAATGCGGAGACGGGATTCATGATCTTCCTTCTGGAACCGGAGGATGCGGGGCAGGACCAATTTTTTGGTTACTCTCTAGCGGCGACGCCGGACCTGATCGTGGTGGGAGCGCCGGGTCATGCGATTGCTGGCGGCGGGGAGAATGCCGGGGCGTCTTATGCCTTTGATGCGCGCGCCGGCGGGCAAATACAGCGCTTGCTGGCACCGGGCCGGCAGAAGCAGGACTGGTGCGCCTTCCGGGTGGCGGTGTGGAGGCAAAAAGTCCTGATGGGAGCTTTCCGAGTCGTGGACCCGACGGACGGGACAGGCTACGCGACGTTGTTCAACCCGGTGGCGGGCAGGCTGCCGCAGACGTTGCTGGGCCGCCAGGGTGACGCGGCGGCGGACGTGGCGCAGGCGAGGCATGCAGGCTTCGGGGACGCGGTACTGAGCCAGACCGGGCGGGCGGCGTTCACTTCGACCCTCAATGGCACCGGGGCGGCGGGCGGCAAAAACCGGGGGGCCTTCTGCTCGCTGTTGTATCCAGACTCGGTGGAGGCGCTGGTGCAATCGGGCTTGATGCTCGATGGCGGGCGGCGTGTCACGTCGATGGGACAGCCGCTGGTCAGCGAGAAGCCGGTGGTTTATTTCCAATGCCAATTTCAAGGGGCGGGTGGAGGCCGGATGCTGGTGGCGGGTGAAAACGGGATGGCCGGTCTGCAACTCACCCCTTTGCTGGTGGAGGGATCCATTCCTGGTTGGTCGGGGGACAAACGCCTGGCCCGGCTGGGGCAGGTCGTGGCACCGAGCGATGGCACGGGGGATGTGGCGTTGATCGGACAATACCGTCAGGGCATTGACGGGGTCACAGCCGCGGACGACAGTTTGCTGGCTTCATTGGCGACATTTGGCGGGCCGAACTCGGTGCTGCAAGAGGGGACGGTGTTGGGAGGCGGTGGCAGGTTAGGGCAATTGCGCCGTGCAGCCATGGCCTCGGACCGGGTGGTGTGCCACGCGGGCATTCAAGACCAGGCGAACGCGGACCAGGGGATTTTCCTGGTCGATCCAATGACAGGAGATCTCACCGAGATCGCGCGTCAAGGCCAGATACCGGGCATCTTGTTCGGAACGACTTACCGCACCTTTTTGGGCGAGACCATCGCTCCGGATCAATGGGTGCTCTACCGTTTTGCCATTGCCGGGTCCGGGGTGACCGCCGCCAATCGCGAGGTGATTCGGATGGTGAAACTGCTCACCGGTAGCGCGCAGGTGGCGCGCACCGGGGATCAAGTGCCGGGCTTGCCTGCGGAGGTGGTGTGGTCACGCTTCCTGCATTACTGGATTGTCAATAACAACCAGGCGCTCATCCTCGGACGCGTGCGCGGCCCCGGAGTGAACGCGGGCAATGACCTGGTGCTGTGGCTGCGGCAGGAGGACGGCAGCGCGCGTGTGTTGTTGCGGGAGGGCGATCTGGTGCCGGGCATGGATGGCGCGCGCGTGGGGGTGATCCAGCGCGTGACCGGGGAGAACAAGTCGGGGGCTTACAGCGTGCTGATTTCCCTGCGCGGCGCACCCGCCAGTCGCAATCAAATGCTGCTTACAGGGCGCACGGGAATTACCACTCTCGGGCTTGGCGCTTTGCGGCAGCCGTTCCCGCGACTCATCAAGGGCAGTCTGCACCAGATGGAAAACGGCCAGCCGCTGCGGGTGGCTTCGCTGGGCTGGGGAGCGTCCATCGTGGACGCCACGGGCGCCGGGGCAAAAGGGCTGGGACAGGTGATCAATCCGAACGGGCTGATGGTGCTGAAGGTGCGCATGTCCGACGGGCGCGCCGCGTTGTTCAGCGGCCGGCCCTAGCTTCTCGCATACCGCACTATAATACTTCGCCATGAGTCTTTTTCAGCGTTTATGCAAATGGCTGGCCGCGCTCGGCGGCGGCTGCGCTTTGTTTGCCTGCGCCAAACCGGCGGACGAGGCGCCGCGCACGCTGCCTCTGGCGGAGGCGGAAACAGCGATGAAGCAACGGCTGCCGGAGTTGCTCGCGACTAGCGCTGCGGGCAAGGCATCGTCAAAAGCGCCCGAGTGGATTCACGCGGTCACCACCTGGCTGCCAAGCGAGTGGCCACCGACGCCGCGCACGGTCTGGTCGCGATATGCCTACGCGCTCGATGTCTCCATGGATGGCGTCAGCGGGGTCAGCGCGCCTTACGCCCGGGTGGAGCGCGCGGCGGGTGACGCGAAGGTGGGGACGCTGATTCCGATGGGGAAGAAGCTTGAGCGCATCGGCAGGCATCCGGTGCGGCCGCACGCGGGGTGGAAGTACACGCTGGAGGATGAGCGGCGCATGCTCGACTTCGCCCTGGCGCTCGACAAGCTGCCGCCTGCGGACAGCCGCAGTGGCATTGGACTGGTGTCGTATTATCAGAGTTGGCGGCTGGGCCATGCGGAAATCGCGGAACATTTGCGCGCGCGGCACCAGGCTTTCTTTGAGTGGCTGGAAAAACAGAGGCAGCTATAGTGCGGATGAATGGATTGGCTCCAGCACTCAGCGAACTGACGCGCTGAACACGCGTTGAGAACTCCAATGCCAATCCCCATAAACACCACGTCATGAACAGAGACTCTCATTTTGATTGGAAAACTTCGTTTTCAAACCGGGCGCGCTCTCTGCTCGCCGTGCTGGCGATCTTCGGAGCACTGGTGCCGAACGGCGTGTTTCTCTGGGTTGCCTTCACCAACCCGGACGCGCTGTGGGCGACGATGGCGGACCCGGTGGCGCTGGTGTTCATTGGCGAGGCGTTTCTGCTGATGTTTTTCTTTGCCTGGCTGATTCATCGCGGCGGCTGGCGGCCCGGGCCGGTGGCGTTTGTGGTGATGTCCCTGCTGGGCAGTCTGGCCTTCAGCGTGCCGGCGTGGTTGTGGCTGGCGTCGCGTCCAGGCTCGCGGGACGCGTGAGAGGGAATTCATGCGCATCCAAAGCGCGGACGCGGGGTTTCTTCTCCCCGTGAAACGATTCCTGCTTTTTTTCTGTTGGTTCGCCTCATTCATTCTGCCTTTTCCCGTCAGCGGTCAGGAGGCGGATGAGATCGACTGGGGCAGGGCTCGGCAGTTGTTCCAGCGCGCCCAGCGCGGCGAGGCGCTGGAGCCTGCGGATCAGGCGTATCTGGATCGCGCCAAGGCGCTGCGCCAGCGCGGCGCCCGCCCCGGGCCTGACGGCGGCACGGCAGTTCAGCGCGAGGCGCCCGCGCGGCTGACACCGCTTTGCGACATGACCGCCACCGACCGTTATGAGGGGGAGGACGGCGGGATATGGTAGTGGCAGCAACGTGCCGCCGCCGCCGCTGATGAAAGCCGCTGAGGCGGCCCTGGCGAAGATTCAGCCCCTCAACAAAGAGGGCACACCCGACGCGAACGGCCGCATCGTGCTCATTTCCATCAGCATGTCCAACGCGACTCAGGAGTTCTCCACCTTCAAGCGCATCGCCGACGCTGATCCGCGCAAGGCGAAGCACCTGACCATTGTCGATGGCGCGCAGGGCGGGCAGGCGATGGCGGAATGGGTGCCGCCGGAGGGCCGGCCCTGGCAGGAGGCCTTGCGCCGCATCGAGACGGCGTGGGTGACGCCGGCGCAGGTGCAAACCGCCTGGATCAAGCTGGCCAACAAATCGCCCTCCGGTTCCATGTCCGAACATCTGCAAAAACTTGAAAAAGACACCCTGCAAGTCATCGCCAACGCGCGGCAGCGCTTTCCCAACCTGCGCGTGATCTATCTCGGCAGCCGCATCTGGGGCGGCAACGCCACCGGCGCGCTCAACCCCGAACCCTACGCCTATGAAAGCGCCTTCGCGGCCCGGCACTTGATCCAACAACAGGCGCTGGAGGATACGGACGCGCCCGTGCTGCTGTGGGGGCCGTACCTGTGGGCGGAAGGCGAAAAAGGCCGCAAACTGGACGACTTGAAATACCTGCGCGCCGACTTCGCCGGCGACGGCGTGCATCCGAGCACGAGTGGCCGGGAGAAAGTGGCGCGGCAGTTGCTGGAGTTCTTCGCTGGCAATCCGCTGGCCAAAGGCTGGTTTGCGGGGCCGGCATCTCCATAAGCTTGACTGTGTCCAAATGGGTCGGTCATGCTGGGGCTGATGCTCTTGTCCTCAGATTCCCCGATTGTCCCATGAAACAGCGCGCAGACTTGCATTGATCCTAAAATCGTATTACGATACTCTGATCGATATGAATACTGTCACCGTTTCACCCAAGTTCCAAGTGGTCATTCCGCGGGCCGTCCGAGAGCTTTTTCAGCTCACAGCAGGTGAGAAGCTTCGTGTGATGTCGTATGGCGACCGCATCGAGCTCATCCCGGTGCGTCCGATTAAATCCATGAAGGGCTTCCTCAAGGGCATGGACTCGAAAATTGACCGCGAGGACGACCGCCTGTGAAGCCTCTCGCTGTGGTGGATTCTTCGGGCTGGCTGGAGTATTTCATCGGGGGTTCTCGCGCACAGCTCTTCGCTCCAGCGATTGAAAATTCGTGGAACTTGGTGGTTCCGGTGATCGCCATTTACGAGGTGTTTAAGAAGGTGTTCCGGGAGCGTGGAGAGAGCGCCGCGCTCCAAGTCGCCAGTGCGATGCAGAGTGGGACGGTGGTTGAACTTGATGTCATGATCACCATGGATGCGGCCAGACTTCAGCTCCCATTGGCGGACAGCATCATCTACGCCACGGCACTGCGGCACGGTGCCACCCTTTGGACGCAGGATGAACACTTTGAAGGCCTCCCTTCAGTTCGATACTTTCCCCTGCCTCCGAAGTCACCATGACAGCATTCCTCACAGCCGCGTTTATTCCAGGAACGAGGTCATGCAATGAGGTGTTGCCCTGATCACTTTCTTGTCATCCTGAGTGGCAGGTGATGAGATTTACACAGCCTTTGCCGCGAGGTCACGCACGGCGCGCAGGTCGGTCTTGCCGGTGCCGAGCAGGGGGATGGCGGGGGCGTGGACGAACTGGTCGCGCTTGGGTTTCCAGAGGTTGGGCAGGTCGCTGGCGGCGAGTTTTTCCAGCACGCTTTGGAGGGCGGTTTCGGTGAGGGTGTGCACGACCATGAGGCGCTCGCCTTTTTTGTCGTCCGGCACGCCGGTGACGGCGAAGGTCTGCACGGTGACGCCGGCGAGGTCGTGCAGGTGCTCTTCTATTTTCACATGCGGCACCATCTCGCCGCCGATCTTGCTGAAGCGGCTGAGGCGGTCGGTGATGAAGATGAAACCGTCCTCGTCGCGCGCGGCGATGTCGCCGGTGGTGTACCAACCGCCCTGGAGAACCTCGGCGGTTTTGTCGGGCCGGCCCAGGTAGCCGTGCATGATGTTGGGGCCTTTGAGCAGCATGAGGCCGCTCTCGCCGACGGCGCGCGGGGCGCCGGTTTCAGGATCGACGATGCGCACGGCCATGCCGGGCAGCGGATGGCCGATGGAGCCGCGCTTGGCCCCCACCTGGCGGAAGCCGGCGGAGCGGAAGTCATTCGTATTCACGGCGACGGCGGGGGCGCACTCGGTGCAGCCGTAGGCTTCGAGCGGGCGGATGCCGAACTGCTGCTCGAAGGCGCTGGCGACGCGCTCCTGCAGTTTCTCGGCGCCGACCATGACGAAGCGGTAGCTGCCGAATTGCTCGGGGCGGCAGCCACGCTGGTAAATTTGCAGGAAGGTGGGGGTGGCGAGCAGGAAGGTGAGCTGGTGGCGATGGGAAAGTTCGCCGATGACTTTGGCGTCGGTGGGATTGTAATGGAAGGCGACGCCTAGGCCGAGCACGGCGGGCGCGGCGAGGGTGCCGGTGAAGCCGAAGCTGTGGAAGAAGGGCAGGATGCCGAGTAGGCGGTCATCGGCGCGGAAGGCGATGGCTTGGTTGATCTGCTGGACGTTGGCGACGACGTTTTCATGGGTGAGCATGACGCCCTTGGGGTCGCCGGTGCTGCCGCTGGAAAAGATGATGGTGGCGAGGTCCTGCGGTTTCGGCTGTCGTGACGCGCCGATCAAGGGGCCAAGCCAGCGCGCGGGGCAAAGCAGGGCGAGCGCGAGGGCGGCGAGTTTTTCCATGGCACGCGGGCGCGCGGCGGCGTCCTCGATGAGCACAGTCTCGACGGGCAGTTTCAGGTTGAGGCGCTCGAGGAATTTGGCGGTGCTCACCACCTTGCGGATGCCGCATTGCTGGATGCAGGAGGCGAGGGCTTCCGGTGACAGCGTGTAGTTCAGGTTCACCGGGACTTTGCCGAGTTGGAGCGCGGCGTGATTCACCAGGGCGCCACCGACGGAGGGTGGCAGCAGGATGCCGGCCATGTCGTCCTTTTCCCACACGCGGCGCAGTCGCCGGGCGAGGAAGAGGCTCTTCACCAGCACGCTGAAAAAACGCAGGGGCGCGGTGGCGCCGTCCGCCATGGCGTAGCGCAAGGGATGGCGGCGGGCGGTGCGGACGAGGGCGCGCGGCAGCGGCTCGATGCGGGCGCCGCGATCGGCCCAGGCTTCGGCGCCGAGTTCCGCCACGGCCTGGCGCACTGCGTCGGGCGGTGTGCTCGCAGGCAGGGGCACACCATAACTGACGGTGACGGGATAAGGCAGGCGATGCGGCAGCTTGGTGTAGAATCGGCCTTTCTCGAAGCTGAAGATGCTGCCCCAGACGTTGTCGAGATGCACGGGAATGACCGGGGCATCGACGCCTTTGAGGATGCGGCTCATGCCGCGGCGGAAAGGCAGCATCTGGCCGGTGCGGGTGATTTGCCCTTCAGCGAAGATGCAGACGAGTTCGCCATGGCGCAGGCAGTCGCTGGCGGCGTTGAGGGATTTGAGCATTTCACGCGGCCTCGCCTCGGAGGTGATGGGGATGGTGCGCAGCATCCGGGAGACGGGCTTGACCCACCATTTGTCATGAATCTCCTGATGCACGATGAAGCGGATGGGGCGGTGGGTGGAGGCGATGACAAACATGGCATCGGCCAGCGAGACGTGGTTGCAGACGAGCAGGGCGGGACCTTCCTCCGGCAGGTTTTGCGCGTGGCGCACTTTGACGCGGTAAAAGGTGTGGGTGAGCAGCCAGAGCAGCAGGCGGATCAGCGCGTCCGGCACGAACTTCACGGCGACGATGGTGCCTGCCAGAGTGACCAGCGAGCCGGTCAGGAAGATCATGGGCGCGCGCATGCCGAGCGCCTCCCGCAGCAGCCAGAAGGCGCCGGCGGCGATGAAGATGGCCACCGAGGAAAGCCACTCGCTGGTGGCGATGACACTGCCGCGATCCGCCGCGGGCGGTCGATGCTGGATGAGGGCGTTGACCGGCACCATGTAGAACCCGCCAGCGATGCCGAGCAGGCCGAGCAGAATCGCCACCTGCCACGCGGTGAGTCCTGGCAGAGCGAGCAAGGCGGAGCTGACGGCGAGTCCGAAGGCGCCGAGCGGCACCAGGCCGATCTCGATTTTTTTACCGGACAGGATGCCGGCGAGCAGACTGCCGACGGCGATGCCCACGGCGAGACAAGCGCGGATGAGGCTGATGGCGGTGTCCTCCAGCTTCAATTCGTCCTTGCCATAAACAAACAGGGTGGGCTCGCCAAACAAAGCGCCGAGGAACCAGAAGTACACGCTGCCGAGCACGGCGAAGAGCAGCAGGCGATCCCGCTTCACCGCGCCGAAGTTGGCGAGCACTTCGCCGAGGAAGTTGACGCGGTATTTTTTCTCCGGGTTGGCGGCAACACCCGCGGGCAGGCGATAAGCGAAGACGAGTCCGATCAAGGCCAGCGTCACCAGCGCCGCGCCCGCCAGCCAGAGCTGGTTGGCAGGCAGACGGTCGGACAGCAAACCAGCGGCAACCCCGCCGGTGATGATGGCGGAGAAGACGCCGAGGCCGAAGATGCCGTTGCCCCATGACAGGCGCGCGGGCGGCAGCAGCTCGGGCAGCAGGCCGTACTTCGACGGACCGAAGAAGGCGCTTTGCACGCTCATGAGCAGGATCACGGTGAGCAGCAGGGGCAGGTTTTGCCAGGCCAGACCGGCAAGGCCGAGGGTCATGATGGCCGTCTCCAGCCACTTCGTGCCGATGACCACGCGGCTTTTGGCAAAGCGGTCGGCGAAGTAACCGCCGGTCATGGCAAAGACGATGAAGGGCAGGCTGAAGAGGGCCAGCACCAGGGTGATGTAACCGTCACGCTGCGACTCGGGCACGAGCCGGTTGACCAGGAAGAGGACGAGAAATTTGAAGAGGTTGTCGCTGAACGCGCCCTGGAATTGGACGACGAAGAGACTCCAGAAGCCGCGCGTGTCGGGGACGGCTTCGCTGGTTGAGGAAGGAGAGTTCATGATTCGGGAGAGAGCGGCAGGTTCAGGCGGCGCGGGAAAAGAATCGCTTCAGCAGCAGGTGCGTGGGAAGATAGATCAACAGCACCAGCCCGGCCATCCAAACCCCCAGATAGGCCAGCGGTGACATCCAAGTTTGCGGGCTGGCGTCGTCCATGCCAAACACATAATTCACGTTGCGCGGCAGGTTCGGGTCCGCCAGTTCGGCGCCGGCGGGAGGCAGGGCAAAGAAACTGAACACGCAGAGTGCCACCGCCAGCAAGGACCAGCCACGAAATGCGCTCCGGTCATAACCGAGCCGCGCCACAAGGAAGAGCAGCAGCCAGGGCAGCCAGCCGTGGAAGAGGGACAGGCCGCGCAGGAAGAGCGGCTTGTGCTGGTCAAACATGTAGCTGGTCATGCCGGTGAATCTGGCTCCGGCCAGCTCGAAACCAAAGTCGGCGCACCAGAGCAACTGCGGAATCATGATGCCGACCGCCGCCAGCGAGATCCAGCGCGCGTCCTCCCTCCAGATGCCGACCAGCGTCAGGAACAGCGCGACATCGCAGAAGTACAGGAAGTTGGTGAGACCGTAGTGATACCAGTAAACCGGAATCAGAACCGCCATGAAAGCGGTGTAGGCGAGTTTGAGCCAGAGCGGGAGGCGGGACGCGGTTGTGTCAGGTAGGGTGGTGGTGTTCATGCGCCGAAAGTTTCCGGCACAGAGTCATCCGGGTCGAATTGATAGACCATGCGTGTCCATTGAGTGGGTCAATGGCCGCGTGGAGCTGGCTTCGCCGGCTTGGCGAGGTAGCGCCGCGTCACCGTCCATAGCGCCCAGACACAGATCAGGGTGTAGAGCAGGCCAAATAAAGCATACAAGGCGGCATCAAAAACCTCACCCGGGCTGGAGCTTCTGAAATCACGCGCGTAGGTACCCGCGATCCATAAGCCGGCGATGGCCGAGGGTCCGAAGTAAAGCCAGACACCCCAGAACACGATGGGCTTGGTTCTGGGGTTGGCGGCGGGTGAATAAGCCACAGGCTCGGCGGCGCCCATCTCCCATGGCGCGCTGGCAGCGAAGGCGCCCAAGGGGGCTTTACAAGAAGCGCAGCGCGTTTCCGCTTCGCTGTTGTCATGCCCGCAGCGAAGGCAAATGACCCGCTCCATTTCTTCTGCGATTTCGCCTTCGGTCGTGTTCATCAAGGCCTCCTTTTGTTGAGTGAATGATAACGAAACAGCGTTGTGCTGCCAAGCATAATCGGAAGCAGGCGCGGGAGCACGGCTTGCCTCCGAATCAAAATCCCGCTGGCGCGGACAAAGAAACCATTCAAGATGGCGTGCGATGAACTGGCAACGCGATCAACAAACCGTCGTCCTTGCGACACGGGTCCTGGCGGCATGCGCGCTGCTGGGCCTGACCGCTTGTTCCAGCCCACGGCAGGAAACCACGGTGCCCCCGCCAGCGCGCCCTCGCGCATTCTGGCAGGGTGATGGCGTGACTGGCAGTCCGCGCATCGTGATCAACTTGAGCGAGCAGCGCGCGCGGTACTACAAGGGTGGCCAACTCGTGGGTGAAACGCCGATTGCGACGGGACGCTCCGGTTACAACACGCCGACCGGGAACTTCAAGGTAACCCAAAAGAATCGTCACCACCGTTCATCATGGTATGGTGATTATGTTTATCCCGATGGCAGCATCGCGAAAGCCGATGTTGATGTGCGCAAAGATGCGCGTCCGCCTGGAAGCCGTTACCTCGGCGCCAACATGCAATTTTTCATGCGCATCAATGGACCAGTGGGCATGCACGAGGGTTTTATACCAGGATATCCGGCTTCCCACGGCTGCATCCGGCTGCCCACGCAGATGGCGGCGATCTTTTTCCGCGAGACGCCGCTGGGAACGCCGGTGCAAGTGACGGGCCATGCTTCTCATGCGCCGCGCGAGGCTCCTATTCATATCGGACAGGATGTGCTCGGGAATGCGCCGGTGGCGGTCGCGAGCGAAGCGCGCGCTGCCGAGCCTAAAGTGGAGGTGCGCAAGGCCAGACCGGTGAGCGCGCGGGAGCGCAAGGCGGCGAAAACGCAACCGCCACCGCCGCGCGGTCAGACGCAGTACCTTTATTACTGAGTGAGTCTTGGAAGAAGGGGCCTGGAAGGCCCTGGGCCGTTCACGGGCAGGATGCCCGCGCTCCGTTCACCGTCAAACCAGCCGCACGTAGCGGCGGCCAGGGAGGGGCTTCAAAAGGCGCTTCATTTCCAGGCGCATCAAGGTGGCGGAGACGGTGGCGGGGGTGAGACCGGAGCGGGCGATGAGGTCGTCGATGTGACTTTCGTCCGTGCCGAGGGATTCGTACAGGATTTTTTCGTCCACGCTGAGATCGGTGACGGGCGGCGGCGGGGTCTCGGTCTTGGGCGCGCTCGGCGCGGTGGGAAAGAGCGTCATCAAATCGTCGAGGATGTCGTTGCCATCGACGACGAGCTTGGCGCCCTGTTGGATGAGGCGGTTGCAACCGAGCGAGGTCGGCTTGTCAATCGGTCCCGGCACGGCATACACGGTGCGGCCGGTTTCGACGGCCTGTTGCGCGGTGATGAGCGAGCCGCTGCGGCCCGGCGCCTCGACCACCAGCAAACCGCAACTCCAGCCGGCGACGATGCGGTTGCGATACGGGAAGGTTTGTTTGTCGGCGATGCGATCCACCGGGTACTCGCTGATGACGGCGCCGTTCTCGGCGATGCGCTCGGCCAGGGCCTGATTCTCGGGCGGATACACTTTGCCGATGCCGGAGCCGATCACGGCGATGGTGCGTCCGCGTGCGGCGAGCGCGGCTTCGTGCGCGGCGGTGTCAATGCCGCGCGCCAGACCGCTGATGACGGTGTAACCGGCGTAGGCGAGCTGGAAGCTGATTTTCTTGGCCGCGTTGAGACCGTAGTGGGTGGCCTGACGGCTGCCGACGACGCCGATGGCGTTGTGGTCGCGTTTGGTAAGGTTTCCCCACACATAGAGCAGAAAGGGCGCGCCGGGAGTTTGGCGCAGCAGGTCGGGGTAAAGGTCGTCCTCCTCGGTGAGCAGGGTGAGCTGGCGCTCGCTGATTTTGCGCAGCTCGCCAGTGAGATCAACGCTGTCTTCCCAGCCGGCGATGGCCTCGGCGAGTTTGTTGTCGATGCCATTGACCGCGCTGAGCTGTGTGGCCTTCGCCCGCAGCACCGCCTCCGGCGCGCCAAAGTGACCGACCAGCTTGCGCAGGCGGACGGGGCCGATGTTGGGAATGAGGTTGAGGGCGAGGAAGGCTTCCTTGCGGGTCACGGTTTTGGGGAGGTGAGGGGTGAGTAATCAGTGGTCAGTGGTCAGTGGGGGTTCGCAGGTGGGTGAGGGCGGCACGGAGATCCGACTCGGTGAGGTCTTGGCTGACGAAGGCGTCGCCGAGGGCGCGGAGGAGGACGAAGCGGATGCGGCCCTGGTCGTATTTTTTGTCGCTGCGCGCGATTTGAATGAGGGCATCGTCGGTGAAGCAGGGTTTGTCGGGAAGGGTCAAGGGCAAACCGAAGCTGGCGAGGACGCGGGTGAGGCGGTCGGCCTCGGACGCGGGCAGGCCGGCTTTTCCGACGGAGAGCCAGGCGGCGGCACGCAGGCCGAGCGCGATGGCCTCGCCGTGGAGGTAACCGGCCTCGCCGCCATAACCTGCGGCGGCTTCGATGGCATGGCCGAGGGTGTGGCCAAAATTCAAAAGCGCGCGCGTGCCGATGGTCTCAAACTCATCCTCTTCGACGATGCGGGCCTTGATGGCGACGTTGCGGGCGATGAGCGCAGGCAGGTCGCCCTGGCCGGTGGCGGCTTCCTCAATCAGGTCAAACATGGCGGCGTCACGGATGGCGGCGTGCTTGATGATTTCGGCGAAGCCTTCGTTGCGCACTTCAAGTGGCAGGGTTTCCAGGGTATCAGTGTCAGCGATTACGAGCGCGGGTTGATGAAAAGCGCCAACGAGGTTTTTTGCTTCGGGAAGATTGACGCCAGTCTTGCCGCCGACGGAGCTGTCCACCATCGAGAGCAGGGTGGTGGGCATTTGAATGTAGGGCACACCGCGTTGATAAATGGCGGCGCAGAAGCCGGCGAGGTCGCCGATGACGCCGCCGCCGAGGGCGACGACAAAGCTTTTGCGATCCAGGCCGGCGCGGGCCATTTCGCTGAGCACGGTGCCGCAGGTGGCGAGGGATTTGGAGGATTCACCGGCAGGCACGGTGATGAGGTCGGCGTGGAGGCCGGCGTCACGCAGGCTGGTCAACGCGCGCTCGGCATAGAGAGGAGCGGTGTTGGAATCGCACACGACTGCGGCGCGTTTTTTTGCAGGGAAAAGGGAGGTGGCGCGGGCACCGAGTTGGTCAAGCAGACCCGGACCGACGAACACGTCATAGGCGCGGGCGCCGAGGTTGACGTGGATCTGGTGGTGGGAGGGGGGCATGGGGGGCAGAGGTCAGTGGTCAGTGGTCAGTGAGTGGTGCAAAATCGAAATTCGAAATTCGAAGCTCGAATGGGAGAAGTCGGTGGCTTGACGGCAGTTGTTTTCGAACTTCGGGTTTCGATTTTCGATTTTCGATTTTTCAAAGGTGGAAAAGTTCGCGAAGGTTCGCGGCCACGGAGTCTGGCGTTTGATCGGGAGTGAGGCAAATCGTTTGCAGGCAGGTCTCGCGGCGGAACCAGGTCATTTGACGTTTGGCATAGCGGCGGGTGGCTTGCTGAATGGCGGCGATGGCTTCCTCCAGGGTGAGCTCGCCGCGCAGGTGGGCGCGCAACTCGCGCACGCCGATGGCTTTTTCCAAGGTGCTGGAAAGCGGGCCGGCGGTGGCCACTTCCGCGAGAGCACCGGCGGCGATCATGGATTCGGCACGGTCGTGGATGCGCTGATGCAATAGAGCACGATCCCATGTCAGGCAGACGCCACGAATAGGGACGGGCGGGGCTTTGCCAGCGGCCGTGCGCAATTCGGATTGAGGGCGTCCGGTGAGCAGACAGATTTCCAGGGCGCGCTCGACGTAGCGCGGATTTTGCAGGGGCACGTTGGCGGGCGCGGCGGGGTCGAGGGCGAGCAGTTCGGCGACTTTTTCCTGCAAGCTCATGCTGGCGAAGCGGGCGCGCAGGGAGGGGTCGGCGGCGGGCAGGGGGTCGAGGCCGTGGGTGAGCGCCTTCACATACAGCCCGGAGCCGCCAACCACGATGGGCAGGGCACCGCGCGCGGCGATGTCATGCAGCACGGGCAGCGCGAGATCGCGGTAGCGCTGAGCGTCACAAGTGTCCGCCGGGTCTAGGATGCCGTAGAGATGATGCGGCGCTTGCTTGCACTCTTCGGGCGAGGGCTTGGCAGTGACGATATCGAGACCGCGATAGAGCTGGAAGGCATCGGCATTGATGATCTCGCCGCCGGTTTGTCGCGCCAGCGCAAGCGCGACGGCGGACTTGCCGGAGGCGGTGGCACCGGTGAGATAAAGCGTGGAGGCGGGAGGGTGCAAGGTGAGGGAAGACCGGCGTTTGAGGTTCGATCCTTTGACGGTGTCGATCCAGGAACTTCGCAATCGCTTTGGAAGTCTGACGACTTCCTCTACAATGACGAGCGCTCGCGGTATTTGGCCGTAGTGGAAAACGTGAGTTTTCCCCCGGTTTGCCCTCGGAATTGGCGCCTGAGGTTCACGCTATTGAACCGTTGTTGCAACCGATGACGGGCTGCAAACCCTGCACCAGGACACGGGATCAATCTTCGTCGAAGTCGCCGAATTCGCGTTTGCCGCCGCGAGAGAAGCCGCGATCACGATCGCGAGAATCACCGCGTCCGCCGCCGCCACGGCGGTCGCCGCCGCGACGATCATCACCGCGTCTGCCATCATCGCCAAAATCACGGCGCGGGGGCGGCGGACCACGGCGTTCTCCGCCGAAGTCGCGACGCGGTGGCGGAGGGCCGCCGGGGCGCGGGGGGCGCTCCTCTTTGGGCCGGGCTTCGACGACTTTGAGCGGGCGGCCGCCGACGGCGGCATTGTTAAGGCCCTCCATGGCGGCGCGCGCCTCGTCATCGTTGGGCATGTCCACAAAACCAAAGCCGCGGGAGCGGCCGGTTTCCCGATCTTTCACAACACGCGCGTGGGTCACGGTGCCGTAGGCGGCGAACTCGCTCTGCAGTTCTTCATCTGTGAGCGTGTAAGCCAGGTTGCTGACATAGAGGTTCATCTGGGTCTTGAGAGGAGGGAGTCGCCAGGGATGCTACTGAGGGGAGGGAACGATGCCGATGGCGATGTCAGCAAGGCTCCAAAGGGCACCAGCACGGGATGCCATTTCCGCAAGAGTGTCTTTTTCACCGAATTTGTCAATTCACAGCGCACGGAATTGGCTGGCTACTTTTGGTAGATGGGCAGAAAATGGTGGTAAACGGAGAGGCTGAGCAGGGCCAGCGAGGTGGCATAGACGGCGCCGGCGCTTTTTTCGTTGCCGTTGCGGGGGAACCAGGAGCCGTCCGGGTTTTGGGTGTCGATGAGCATTTGCTCGGTTTTTTGCCGGGCGATGGCGGCGTGCTCGCCACCGCGCTGGTACATGCCCTGGGCGTAGTAGTAAGTGCCGTAAAAGAACCAGGGTTCGTTGATCTCGGGCGGGGAAGTGAGCAGCCAGTTTGAGGAGCCAATGACTTCGGGAGCGTCGTACACACCCGCCACTTGCAGGGAGAGCAGGCCGGCGGCGGTGGTGGAAAAGGTCTGGCGTCCACCGTAGGGCTCGTAGCTGAAGGCGGCGTCGCCCTTGGGGCGGCCCTGCTCGTCGCGCTCGGCGCGGTAGCTGCGCTTGATGTAGGCGATGCCGTTGTCGATGGCTTCCTTGGGCACCTCGAAACCGGCGTTTTTGGCGGCGCGCAGGGACATCAACTGCCAGACGGAGACGGAGATGTCGGAGTCGCTGGAACTGGGTTCGTAACGCCAGCCGCCGCGGTTGGCGTCGCTTTTGGAGACGGCCTGGGCGCGCAGGATGAGAGAGAGAGCACCTTTGATTTTTTGATGCAGCAGGCGGTCGGTTTCCTCGTCGGGCGCGTGGCCGATCATCTCGGTCATCATCAAGGTGATGATGCCGTGGCCGTACATGCGGGAGCGGTCGGACTTGCCGAGGTAGCCATTTTCGTCGGGTTCGACGTTGTGGACGACATAGCGGAGCGCGCGACCTGCGGCCTGGCCCTCGGGCGTGGGGTCATTGGGGAGGTGACCGACGGAAGCGAGTCCCATCAGGGCCAGCGAAGTCATCGCGGCGCTATGCGAGGGCAGGCTGCCTTTGCGAATGTCGGTGGGCGTTTTGTCGTCGTTGATGTAGCCGCCGGGTTTTTGCTGCTGGATCAGCCACTGCACGGCGCGGTCCACGGTGGATTTGACCTTGGGCGGGATGGAGGTCGGCTGCTGGGCGGCGGCGGGCAGTGCCAGAACAACCAGCAAGAAGGCGCGCGGCAAGGGCGGTGTCATGGCGGGCTTTCGGCGGCGGCGGGTGCCTGGATTTGCGCAGCGATCTCCTCGGCGGTTTGGCTGCGCATGTTGAGGAAGGTGACGCCTTCCTGCGGCAGCTCGGCACCGGCTTGCTTGAACAGGCCGCGCACCACGCGCGGGTAGCAGGCGATGAGGCGCAGGCCGCTGTTTTCCGCCCGCGCCTTTAACTCCGCGAGACGCGGGTCGCGATGCGCGGCGAACTCGCAGAGATCGGACACGGCCTCGAACGGCTGGTCGCCAGCGGCCAGGGATTCCAGGACCGCGTTTTTGACGCCACTGGGCACGACTTGGGCGTAGGCGCAGCGGCAATAGAGGATGGGGGGGGATTCAGCCATCAAAGGAAGGTGATGATGGTAGGGAACGCCGGGACTGCAAGAGAGGTTTCGGGTGACTGCTGATTTGGGGCGATGACGGGGCATCACTCCAGGCTGTCCCGAACTTCCGCAATAAGGGTCTCGGTTCCGGTCAGAATCGCGGCCACGGCCTGATCGGCGGCAAGCAGCCATTCGCGCGGTGCTAAGGCGTCATCCAGAGCGGAGCGCGCGGCGGTGCGGGCGTTGCGCAGTTCACGGCGCGCTTTTTTCAAGCGCACCAGGGTGTCGCCGGCAAATAACGGATCAGGCGGCCATTCGTCACGGTGGGTGGCGCCGCCGAGCGCGCCGGCGAGTTTGGCAGACGCTATCTGCACGCTGGTGACAAGTTCGAGCAGGGAATGCTCATGGGAGGTCGCGCCGGAGAGCCAGCCGGCATCCTCCGCCTCGCGGTGCAATCGGATTGCAAGCTCAAAACACTCCTCCTGCAAAGGATGGTCCTCGTCTTCGACCAGCGCGTCGGGGTCGTTTTCCATCTCTCGCAGCGCCTCTTCTGCCACGGCGTTCATTTCATCAATCCAGCGCGCGTGCTCCTCCTCCTGCTCCGGTGTGAGCGGCTCCGGTTCGGGTTCGCCCCGCTCACGGCGGAGGCGTTCGCGCTCCTCCTTCAGGACGCGCTCGAAGGTCTTGCAATCGTTTCTGTCCTCATTGAGCAGCCGGGCATTGACGCGGTCCATCAGCAAATCCATGCGCGCGGCTTCGGCATCCGCCTCGGCCTCAGCTTCGCTCGAAGGAGCCTCTTCCTCCTCTGGCAGGTAGTCATCGAAATCCGGAGGCGCGGATCCGGCAAGGGTTTCGAGAAACGCCGTCAGCGCCTCGCGATTGGCGGCCTGCTGCGCGGCTTCCTCTGTTTCGTCCAAAGTCCAAGCGCCGACGGCTTCGAGCGTCAGTTCCAGTTCCGCCGACTCGATGACCACGCGGCCGTTGGCGTGGCTGAACCATTCGAGGTAGAGCGTGTTTCCCCAATGCCAGGGGAAGGGTGTGCGGTTGCGCAGGTGCGCCGTCAACTCCTCATCGGTGCAGGAGGGAATTTTCAATTTGCGGGAGGCGGTGATGTCACCCGTGACGCCCTCTTGCAAGGCGGCAAAACCCTCGCCGGGAGTCTTGCCGCGCGGGTTGGGATTGATGAAGGTCAAACGATGCCCGGCCAGATCCCGCCAGGGCGTGCCGGTCAAATCCAGCGTCACCGGCGCGTCCCGCCCGACAAACCAAAGACGTCCTGTCACCGCCCCGCGGCGCGTGAAGTCGAGTTCGCCCCGTGTCACTGGTTCATGCAATCGCCAGGCCATGGTGCTTGAGGAAAGCTTGGTGGGGACGATTGGAAACCGCTGCTTGTGGGCGAGGCGGCTTGCAGCCGCCTTACCGGATTATTTCCCGAAGCACTGCAAACGACCATCCACGGTGCTGACGAAAACCTGGCCGTTGGCGCTGGTGATGCCGTCCCAGACAGGGGGGCTGGTGAGTTCGAGGCCGGTGGACTGCTCGCCGGTCTCGACGTTCACGGCCCACATCTTGGCGCCGCGACGGCCTTCCAAGGCTTCGTTTTGCTCCTTGAGTTCCTCCAGGATGGCGGGGTCGCGGGCGGCGAGGCGCTCGAAGGCGTATTCCTCGTCAATCGTGTCCGGCGGACCGCCGACGAGGATGCTGTTGCCGGCCAGCGCCATGCTGCGGGCGACGATGGGGACAAAGCGGTCCCAGGTGTGCTGGACGAAGCTGCCACCGGCGCGGGTGGCTTCGGTGCCGCCTTTGTTCTTGAACCAGAGCGCGCCGCCGACCTTGCCTTTGCCGGTTTCCATCGCCGCGCCGATGCCATGCAGATCGTTGCCGGAGGAGTCACGCGAGTCGCCGTTGTCGAAGTTGGCGAAGATGACGGCGTCCTTTGGCGTCACTTCGGGGGCGTTGAAACGGGCTTCGATTTCGGCGGGGCTGAGGGCTTTGGTGTAGTAGGCGAACTGGTCGAGCAGACCGCTGTAACCGGAGACGCTGTCACGCGCCACGCCGTCGCCGTTGCCGAGGTAGAAGGGGCGGGCGGGCAAACGGTCGATCAGGCCGGTGGCGCGGCCTTCGGCGACTTGCTGGCCGTTGACATAGAGGCGGAGGGTTTTGTCCTCGCTCAAGGTGGCGACGAGTTGACTCCAGCCGTCGCTCAGGGGCTCCTTGGCGGCAATGCTGCTGGCCTCGCTGTTGGCACGGAGGTGCAGGCGTGGTTTTTTGTTTTCGAGATCGAGGGCGATGCCGGCGTTGGGGCCGCCGAAGTTGACGAGAGTGCCGGTGGGTTGGTCAGGCAGGACCCAGAGCTCGAGAGTGAGGGCTTTGTTGGCCGGGTCCACGAGCGGGCCGGTGGGGAAACGCACGGAGCCGGGCAGCGGGGCATCGGCGGCGGGCGCGGCTTTGCCTTTGGCCTTGCCTTTGGCGCCGGCTTTGGCTTTCGCGGGCTGCTGGAGCTTGGGCGGCTGAGGATCGAGCGGCTTGCCATCGGGGCCGAGCACGACGCTGTTGCCCGTGCGCGGCGTCAGCGCATCCTCTTTCGTGTAGGCCTCCTCGGCGGCGTCCTTCGGTGTGGAAAAAAGCGTGTACTCCATGGTCGTGGTCCACTTGTAGTACTTGGCCTCGCGACCATACGAATAGACGTTCTTGTCGTCATGCACGAGCACCCGGCCAGCGGGCGCGTACTTGCCGGCCTGATAGTAACCGCCGTGCCCGCCAGCGAAGCTTTTGCCATAGACCCAGTAGCTACGGTGGAAGTTCGAGTCATCGAGGAAGCCCATCGGCGCAAAGAGGTGCTGGCCCTCGCCTTTGTGCGCGCCGCCCTGCTTGGCGAAGTCGCCACTCACCGGACCGATCTCGACGCGCTTGCCATCGGCACCGATCTTCTGCGTGCGCAGGAAGGTCCACTTGCCATCGCTGCTGAGGATGTCGTTGGAGGCCACGGGCATTTGCAGGGTCTTGTGGCGGTCGTTGAGCGGGCCGCCGGTGTCGGGGTCGCGATCGTCGTAGTGTTCTTTGACTTGGATGGCACCGGTGCGGGCGTCGAGGCGGTAGAACCACAGACCTTCATCGAGGAAGCAGGAGCGTCCGGCCACAAAGGAGACGAGGTCATTCTCCACCAGCACGCTGCCATGCACGGGCCAGACGGATTCGATCATCTCCCAGGCGCAATGCGTGAGCTGGGAAGGCGCGGCTTGGAATTTCCAAACGAGCGCGCCATCGCTGGCGCGCAGGCAATAGGCAAAGCCGTCCTTGCCGCCAAAGAAGACGCGACCTTTCCAATAGGTCGGCGGCGAGTCAATGCGGCCCCCGGCGACGAAGCGCCACGCGGTCTTGCCGGTGGCGGTCTCGATGGCGTGCAGGGTGTGCTTGTCCACCTCGGACACAAAGGTCAGTCCGGCGGCGGTGGTGGTGGTGCTCAGCGGCGGCGTGAGCTTCACTTCCCAGGCGAGCGAGAGGTCCTTGCGCAAGTCGGCCTTGGCGTGACCGCTGCGCGCGTTGTCGGCGCGATAGGTGGGCCAATCAGCGGCGGCGGCGTCCTTTTCCTCGATGGGTTGGTCAAAGGCCGGTCCTTTGCTGAGGCGTTGATCGTCCGGCGTGTGCGCGGGCAGCGGGTAACGCGCGGTGCTGGCCATGACGGCCATGCCGTCGAGCTTCGCCTCGGGGTAGCAGGCGCAGTTGTGCGGCCCTGCATAGGTGAGGCCGTTGGCGGGCAGCACGCCGTAGAGACAGGCGCCACGCACCCAGTGATGCAGGTCCCAGTGCTCCTTTTCCATGTCCACATATTCGATCCCCGTGCGGCTGGGGATGATGAACTTCTCGGTCGCCTTGGCCTGATAGCAGCGGTGATGGAACCAGTAGGTGCCCTCGGGCACGTCGGGATAAAACTGCTTCTTCACCTCGCCGGTCAAAACATCACGCCCGGTGTACTCGCCGGTCTGATTGCCGCTGGTGGTGCCCGCATTCCAGACGAGGCCCTGGGCGACGATCAAGTCCTCGGGGCTGCGGTAGCCGCTCTTCTCATGCGGAGAAACCCAGAGGTCTTTGCCGGTGTCCGCGTTCACCGCTTTCTGGCTGCCGTCACCACCGGCGTAAAGAATCACGTCATCGTGCAGCAGCACGCGCGGGGCAAAGTTGAACTCATACAAGGCGCGGCGCTGCGTCGGGGTGTCGGCAAACTTGGTCTCGCCTGTCTTGATGTCGAGGCAGGCGAGGCCGTCGCCATTGTAATACACCGCGCGTTTGTCATCCAGGCTAAGGGTGATCGGAGCGATGCGATCCTCTTTTTTCCAAAGCACCTTGCCCGTGTCCGCCGCGATGGCGTGCAGGACGCGCGGCTTGCCATCCCAGTTGAACTCCGTCTCCACGCGCTTCTGATCGCTCTGCGCGGCCACGGCGAACTCCTTGTTCAGCCGGTCGGCATCGGGATTGACGAGGGCGTAGAGCGTGCCGTCGCGCATAATGATCTCCTCCGTGCCTTTGGTCTCGGGATACTCGCGGATGAGTTCGCCGGTGGCGCCGTCCAGGCAGGACACCGCGGCGGTGATGCCGAGCGTGACATAGACCTTGCCATCCATCGCCACGAGGCGGCGCGTGAGCTGGGTGGGGCCGGACTTCAGCGGCCACAGGTGCGTGCTCCACTCGGGGATTTCTTTTTTCCACAACACCGTGCCGTTGAAGGCGTCTCGCGCGATCAGCATCCACTTCGGCGGCACCAGGATGGAGATGCGGCTGCCCTCGTCCATGATGTAGAAAATGCGGCCGCCCTCCGACACCTTCGCCGACACCGACGACATGCGGTCGTGATGGCGCGACCAGCGCGGATTGCCCACCCACTGCATGCGCTTGGGCGGACCCACCAGCATGTCCTTCGAGGTCAGGTTGCCTTTGCTGTCGTAGGCGTAGTGCGTCCAGTCATCCATCTCAGCGGGGCGCGGTTTGACGATCTTTTCCCAGCCGCCGTCGTTCTTGATCAAGGCCACCCCGTTCGGCACCAGCACACGGTCCATCTCCTCGCGCGTTACTTGCGCATCCTCCACCACCAGCAGGTTCACGAGGTTCTCAATGAAAGGCAGATGCGGCGTGTTGAGCAGGTCCGCCGACACCGCGCCGTAGTCCGCACCGATCTCCGCGCGCAGCTTCTCCAGCGTGGCGGCATCGCGGGTGAGGGCGCGGACTTGGTACGAGTCATTCGCGCGCAGGCCGGTGGCGAGCTTCGCGTCCGCCGCGCCGACATGGACGACGAGACCGCCTTGGACGCCGGATTGAGTGAGCAGGTCGGCGGCGGTTTGCGCCAGGGCGGGTTGGGCGCAGAGCGCGAGGAGCAGGGCAGGGAGAAGGGTGCGAAGCATGGCTGCGGCGGGAACGTCACCGCCAAGGCGCGGATTTCAGGGATTTCATCTTGATGGAGTTTCGTTCCTTTGGCGTACTCCTCCCATGCGAATGCTGCGACTCGTCTTGCTGGCTGTCACCTCGATGGCTTTTTCCGCCCACGCCCAGGATGCGGAGCTGCTCTCCGTGACCAAACTCTGGGACAAAGCCCCCCACAACGCCTTCACCGACCTCATCCGCTACAAGAACCTCTGGTTCTGCGCCTTTCGCGAGGGCGACGGCCATGTCGGCGGCGACGGCGTCATTCGCATCCTCATCTCCTCCACCGGCGAGAACTGGGTGGACTACGCCGAGGTCAAGGAGCCCGGCGTCGATCTGCGCGACCCGAAGTTCGAGATCATGCCCGACGGCAAACGGCTTTACCTCATCATGGGCGGCTCGGTCTATGACGGGCAGACCTTGCTGGGCCGCCGCCCGCGCTACTCCGCCTCCCAGGACGGCAAGACCTGGAACCCCCCGCAAAAGCTCCTCGCCGAGGGCGACTGGCTCTGGCGCGTCACCGCCCACCCCGCCGACGGCAAGCTCTACGGCGTCGCCTACAACCAAGCGCCCACCACCGGCAAGCCGATCCGGGAACCGGAGTGGACCGCCAAAATGTATGCCAGCAGCGACGGCTCCGTCTGGCAGTTGCACTCCATTCTGGATGTCACCGGCCAGCCCAACGAAACCACCCTGCGCTTCCTCAAGGACGGTCGCGCCGTCGTGCTGGTGCGGCGGGAGGCGGGGGATAAAAAAGGCGTCATCGGCGTCAGCGCCGCCCCGCATCGCCAGTGGACCTGGTCCCCGCTCCCCGTGCCCCTCGGCGGACCGAACTTCATCGAGCTGCCCAACGGCACCCTCATCGCCGGCTCGCGCGGCTTCGGCGCCACCCCCGGCGCGCACATGGTCCTCTACCGAATGACCACCGAAGGCGTGCAGCCCCTCCTCGAACTCCCCAGCGCCGGCGACTGCAGCTACCCCGGCCTCGTCTGGCACGACGGCCTGCTCTGGGTCAGCTACTACTCCACCCACGAAGGCGGCAAAAGCGCCATCTACCTCGCGCGCGTCCGCCTGCCTGGGGTGGAGTGAATCCGCAACGAACAGTGTCCGCGATGCCTGTCAGACTTGGGGATGACTGGCATCTATCCCGTGAAGGTTCGGCCTTGGGTTGGTGGGAGATGTTCATGTATTTTCCTTTGCTCTTTTCTCGCTCTCCGCTTGCATCGAAATCATCAATTTGGCGAATCTGTCGCGTGCAACCTTTGGATCAACTGTTGGGTCCGGCGAGTATGTAACAGAGCCATCTGGATTATCGGTGACGATCTGACCTGCTCGTCTTTGGATGTCGGTGAACTCATCTCTGCTCCAAGCAGGAGCCTCAAAGTTTGGGTCAACTGGAAGAATCGGGATTCCAGCTGGAATCTGTCGGCGCAGAATGAAACCTGAGATGCTGTTCCAACCATCAAGAGCTTCATAGTGTGGCTTGATGTAGGGACGTCCGCCATCGCCAGGAGAAAAACTTTCCGTGAGGTATGCTTGCTCGCTGTCCGATAGCTCCCGAACCGTCCCATCCTGATTGACGTAGACGTAGTCGAATCCGGTTTCCCGATGACGGCGCGAACGGCCAACCCAATAGAGTTGATAACAAAGCCAAAGTGCGAGCGCCGCAATCAAAGCGAGCGGGATAGCAAGCAGGGCTAGGATGACTTTGACCATGGAGAATGTAGCAGATGCCAGGCCCATCTTTCCGCTCTATGGTTGCCTGATCTTCCAGTAATCGGGATGACGTGAATGGTGAGATACCGCAACTACCGGCACTACCTCCTCACGGATGATGAAAGCGATGTAATAAGAAAATCCGGGAAGATTCACCCGTCTCCAGCCTTCGTCACGAAGCCTCCACAACAAGGGATGTTGGACAATGGCGGCACAAGCGTCCTCAACCTCGTGGCGAAAGCGAGCACCAAGGCCCTGGATCTTGGCTTCGTAGTCCCCCACGATGCACTGAACCTCGGCCGCGGCTTCGGGGTGAAACTCAAGGACCAGATTCATCGGTCAGGCGCGATCTCGCGGAGCTTGCGGAAGACCTCGTCCGCTGGAACGCCCTGCACGCGGCCGGCGTCATAGTCATCAATCCGCTGAGAGATTTGGGCGGACCAATCCCCATTCTCTGAGACAGGCCTGCCGGTTTCAACGCTCTCCATCAGGGCCAGTGCCAGGCGCATCCTCTGCTCAGCGGGAAGGGCAAGCACCTGGCCGGACATCGCATCGAAGGTGGTGGTCATGGTTTCATTTTAGCCCGCCACCTCCGCCTGTCGAGCCAAGAGTCGCAAGCTCCGGAGTTGAGGCAGCAGATGCCCGGCACCTTCTACAAGACAGAAGGGATCCCGTTGTCATCAATCGGCCACCGATTCTTTCCTGCGGTTCAGAAGGGAATGTCTTCCTGGTCGTTTGCTGAGACTTCCTCCACTTTCCATTTGGCAAAAAGTTCTTGAAGTTCACTGAGAAGCGCATCTTCGATTTCATCTTCGTGACCGGTAGTTACGGCGGTTAGAAACTGGTGCACGTCATCATCGTCGATGATCCACGAAACCTGATTATTGGATACGGCGGCACGCACAATGTCGTTCCGTTGAGCAGCCGTGAATTGAGTGTGCTTTGAGAGACGTGCAACTGCGCTATGCGTCCGCGAGAAAGAGGGACTAGAGGCGAGCTTCTGAATCAAAAGTTCCCTTTCGAGTTCGCTCGCTAGCTTAATTTGTGGGAAGTAATCCTTGAAGAAGCTAGACAATCGCCGGTAAAGGTGAAGTTTGCTGTCTTGGGTTCGCGCTGCCCACTCTTGGAACAAAAAGTCCTTGAAGCGATTCTCGTCCAAAATCGAGACGTAGTCCCGATCATCCGTGATAAAATGAAGATCAGTCAATGGAGGCATATAGTCCAGCAATGCCTCCCAGTTGATTGCATCTCCTATTGAATTGTCCTTACCGGGGGGATGCCCGACCGCGATGCGGAGCTTCGCGCGGGAAACTAGTTCTGGAGTGCTTTCAATTCTCTTGGCTTTGGCAAAGAGTTCTTTGATCGTTTCGTCGGCCTTGAGCGTCGAATTCGATATGTCGTGGGAGACCTTATCAAGGAGCGCTGAATGGCGCTCCTCGTATTGCTTCTGCAGCGCACGCAAATCAGGATACTCTGGGTAGTCCTTGCAGATTTGCGGAAACTGGAGATTCAATCGCTGTTCTTTCAGGCCCTTTAGGGCGTCAGCAATTTTGTTTTCGCGGTTCCTCCTGAACTCCGCGGCTACCTGATCAGGAAGTAGCAACACGACTTGTTCCCCATCGATGAGCAACGCCAACTTACGCAGTTCCTCCAAGTCATCGCTTGTGAGGTGGTAAAAGGCTAAAAATATATTCGTATCAATGAAGAGATGCATTGATTGGCTTTCAAGCGGAGTGCCCTAACCTGTTGATGCAAAACAAATTTGTCAATGATGTCAAGACCACTATCGCCGGGAAAATGATGACCCGCCAAGATCGAGACGGGAGTTGTCTCGCAGGCGCGGGCGGGGGCTGGTCTTGGCGCGGCTCGTCACCGTTCAGGGGGCGCTCTTTTTTTCTTCCCTTCCGCCGGGAATTCTGCTGCCATCCCACTTTGAGTCAACCGGGAGGCAAGATGAAGAAAGAGTCCGATCCCAAAAAGGCGCGTGCCAGCAAAAAGACGGCGGACGCGGTGGCAAAGCCCAGGGACACTCCGCAGCCGACGGACTGGGTGCGCTGGCTGCGGGAGCATCGGCTGCCGCCCGGCATGGTGCTGCCGGAGCCGGAGGCGGTGAACCATGAGCTGCTGGTGGTGATGCGGGAACTGGCGGAGGCCTTCAATTTGGGTCGCAGATGCCTGGTCGCAGATGCCTGGCATCTGGCTTGGCATCTGGCTTCTCCGGCTTTTTCACCGTTTTCGCAACGCGGGCGGCCTTCGGTGCGTGCCGGAGCTGCCTCTGAAAATAAAAACGAGCTTCGGGAAGGAGGATGCTGAAGCCTTTGGGGTGGCACTGGCGGGAGGGGCGGAGGCGGGGAAGGTTGAGTGGGAATCCTGCCGCCGGACCGCACTCTGGCGAGTACGCCTACAGGTAGGCTCGTTCGCGAGAACGAGGGGACTGCCGGTGCGCACACAGAGAGCTGCCGGTGCGCACACAGAGAGCTGCCGGTGTGGGCAAAGCCGCCGGATTTGTGGGCACAGAGAGCTATCGGTGTGGGCACAGAGAGCTGCCGGTGCGCACACAGAGAGCTGCCGGTGTGGGCAAAGCCGCCG
>VFQQ010001155.1_pt1 | contig 39699 bp, 46 predicted proteins | sample 3512341 | NCBI WGS metagenome assembly VFQQ01 (sample SAMN10412373, study PRJNA504923) | tailings metagenome | isolation source: Relicate 2 Philex TSF1 revegetated site | place: Philippines: Tuba, Benguet | collected 2017-08-29 | reverse complement strand
CGGTGAAGAACGTGCCGAGCAGGTTCACGCCGAGCACACGCTCCCAGTGCGCCCAGTCCTGTTCGAAAATCCGCCTGGCGGTAATGACGGCGGCGCAGGTCACCACATTGTCGAGACGCTCCAGATGCTCGTCGCAATAGGCGAAGGCCTTCGAGATGCTGTCGGGATCGCTGACATCGACGGTCACGGCATGGATTTTCGCGCCGCTTTCGCGCAGCTTGCCCGCGTGCTGCTCGAGCCCCTTGGTGTCGCGGTCGCACATGACGACCTCGGCGCCCTTGGAAGCAAATGCGCGTGCGGTCTCAAGCCCCATGCCGCTGGCCGCACCGGTAATGAGTACGGACCGACCGGCGAAGGCGTCGTCGGCGAAGGTGGCGTAGTTGTCAGTCATGTCGACTCCATCGATGTCGGGAATTGCGGCCGCTCGGGCCATGCAGGGGCGTCATTCACGTTGAGCGTGGGTGCATTTGATGTGGCTGGCATAGTCGAGGGTGGGAGCGCGAGACGACATCATCGTATGGCAGGTAACTTAGCTGCTAAGTTGAGTAGTTGTAAAGTGGGCTATTTTCACCGTGTCGAGAAAAGTGCTCCCTCCAACCGAACCGCCGCGATGATTCATTCATCCTGGTTTGAGAGGCGATGCCGCTCCTCGTCTTGCCGACTTTCGAGCGAATAGGGGGCTTGCCGACGTCACACATGTCGCCGATATGAAGCGCGAAAGTCTTGAGGCGCGCAATTCGCGGCCGGTAACTTCGATGGATGCCGTCGAATGGTGCTATTTCGTGTGCGCTCAGTGTACACTCAGACGTCGAATTGTGGCTGCCTGCTGTGATCTAACGAATTGATCTTGAAGAAAAAATGATGAAATATCGAGATGTTAGACTGTCTATTGCACCTATGATGGACTGGACCGACCGCCATTGCCGGTTCTTCCATCGCCAGCTTACCAGCCGTGCGCTGCTTTATACCGAGATGGTCGTGGCCGACGCCGTCATCCATGGTGCGCGCGAGCGGCTGCTTGGTTTTTCGCTGCAGGAACATCCGATTGCGCTGCAGCTTGGCGGCTCGGACCCGGCCAAGCTGGCCGAGGCGGCGCGCATCGGCGAGGCGTTCGGTTATGACGAGATCAACCTCAACGTCGGCTGCCCGTCCGACCGCGTGCAGTCCGGCACGTTCGGCGCCTGCCTGATGAAGACGCCGGCGCTGGTCGCCGATTGTACCGCGGCAATTAAGGCCGCAGTGAAAATCCCGGTCACGGTCAAATGCCGCATCGGCGTCGACGAGCAGGACCCGGAACCGGCGCTGGATGCGCTTGCCGATGGCGTTTTTGCTGGCGGGGCGGATGCGCTTTGGGTGCATGCGCGCAAGGCGTGGCTGGAGGGGCTGAGCCCCAAGGAAAACCGCGATATCCCGCCGCTCGACTACGGTCGCGTCTATCGGCTGAAGGCCAAAAACCCGAATCGATTCATCGGCATCAATGGCGGCATTCAGACTCTGGATGAAAGCCGAAAGCATTTGGAGCATGTCGATGGCGTCATGCTCGGACGTGCCGCCTATCACACGCCCGGCATTCTTATCGATGCCGATGGCGCGCTTTATGGCGATGCCGCGCGCGACTTCGACTTTGCGGCGCTGATCGAGACGATGGCTGACTATGCCAGCCGTCACATCGAGCAGGGTGGACGCCTTGGCCATGTCACGCGGCATATGGTCGGGCTGTTCCATGGCATGCCCGGCGCGCGGCGCTTCCGCCAGATCCTGTCCACTGACGCTACCCGTCCCGGTGCCGGTCCGGATGTGCTGCGCCAGGCCTTTGCCGAGATCGATTTCGAGCGCGCCAGCCAGGCAGCCTGAACGAAGCTTCGTATTTCGGATCGCCAAACTCCAGCAGGAATTCTGCTTGCCAATCCGATAAGTATCTACTTATATATTCGGCATGATCGAGTCGGAAATCTTTCGCGCCCTTGCCGATCCCACCCGCCGCGCCGTCTTCGAGCGACTGGCGGGCGGCGAGATGAGCGTTGGCGACCTCAAGGCAGGCTTTGCGATTTCGCAGCCGGCGGTTTCTCAGCATCTGGCGGCGCTGCGCAAGGCCGGGCTGGTGGCCGAGCGGCGGGAAGGGCGCAATGTGTTCTACCGCGTCGAGCCCGAGGGGCTGTCGCCGCTGGCCGGCTGGGTCGAGCGCTACCGCAATTTCTGGCCGGATCGTGTCGAACGGCTGAAGGACGTGCTGAAGGGAATGGACCAATGAGCGATGACCGTGCGCAGGACCATGAGGAAATCGTCGTGGAGTGCACCTTGGCCGAAGCACCGGAAAAGGTCTGGCGGGCGCTGACCGTGCCGGAACTGCTTTCGGCATGGCTGCTGCCCAACGATATCCACCCGGAGCAGGGCGCGCGCTTTTCCTTCGACGGCGCACCGGGCGAGGGCGGCAAGGTCGAATGCGAAGTGCTCGACATCGAGCAGCATAGGCACATCCGCTATTCCTGGCGCGACGGCGAGGCCGAGCGCGAGGGTGTGGCAAGCACGGTCAGCTTCGATCTCATGCGAACCGAGACCGGCGGAACGCATTTGCGCATCGCCCACGAGGCGCGCGTCGTGACGCTCCCAGCCGAGCGTCCCAAGACGATTGCTGCCGCCAATTCCAACCGGCCCGCCAGCATGCTGCTGGCGGCCTGATATCCTCATAGGAGAACGACCATGAGCGGAATTTCCAATCTCGTGCCGATGGTCATCGAACAGTCGAGCCGGGGCGAACGCGCCTTCGACATTTTTTCGCGGCTGCTGCGCGAGCGCATCATCTTCATCAACGGACCGATCGACGACAATGTTTCGGCGCTGGTCTGCGCGCAGCTTCTGTCGCTTGAATCCGACAATCCGAAAAAGGAGATAGCGCTCTACATCAATTCGCCCGGCGGCGTGGTTTCGAGCGGCTTCGCCATCTACGACACGATGCAGTACATTAACAGCCCGGTTTCCACTGTCTGCATGGGCACGGCAGGCTCGATGGGGTCTTTTCTCCTGATGGCCGGCGCGCCGGGAATGCGCATTGCGCTGCCCAATGCCAGCATCATCCTGCACCAGCCGTCAGGCGGGTTTCAGGGGCAGGCATCCGACATCCAGCGCCACGCCGAGGATATTATCAAGGTCAAGAAGCGCATGTATGCGCTCTACGCCAGGCATTGCGGGCGGACGATGGAGGAGGTCGAGCGCACGCTGGACCGCGATTATTTCATGACCGCAGAGGAAGCCCGCGACTGGGGTATTGTGGATCACATCTACGAGCGGCGGGAATTGTCGGCGGCTTAGCAACCTTGAGGGCCTGCATTCCTTCGCGCCCCCCTCTGGCCTGCCGGCCATCTCCCCCACAGGTGGGGAGATTAGCTGTCTCGATCGCGCCGCCCATTCAGCGACGTCGAAGATTGGCCAAAGCCGTCAAGAAGGCTGATCTCCCCACCTGAGGGGGAGATGGCCGGCAGGCCAGAGGGGGGCAACGTAGAGCGCTGACCGCAAAGCCACGTCACCCTCACAAATGAGCCAGAATATTCACCAACCTCCCAAACGGATCGCGCACGTAAAACCGCCTTACGCCCCAAGGCTCGTCGGCAGGACCGTACTCCACCGCAATCCCTGCCTGCTTCACGCGTTCCAACGCCTCATCCAAATCGTCCACCTCGATCGACAGGTCCGGCACCGGCGTACCCGAGCCGCCTTGCTCGGCAAAGCTGATCTGGACGCGCATGTCTGCCTGCGAACCGTAGGTCGCGATCCAGCCAATATCCATCAGCAGGTCGAGACCGAGAATGTCATGATAGAAGTGCTTGGCCGCCGCGATGTCCGGCGTCTCTATGTTCGCAACGATGCGCTTGACCTTCATTTCAATCCTCCCGATTGAAACCTGAAGCGGGTGTCAGTCCCGCAGGATCATGCGGTCGCCGCGCATGTCGAAGCCGGACAGAGTGCCGATGAAATTCATACCGAGCAGGCTCTGGTCGAGCATGCCGGGGGCGGCAACCAGCAGTGTCACATTGCGCCGCGTGATTGCGCCGAGGGTGAGTTCCTTGGCTGTCACCCTTGCCGCCGTGGCGTTGCCGTTGGCGGTCGAAACCGGGATCGTATAGGCCAGTGTCTCGGGATCGAAGCCGGCGCGGCGGGCGTCGTTGGCCGTCAGCACCGTGCTTGTGGCGCCGGTGTCGACCATAACCTGCATCGGTTCGCCGTCCACGGCGATGCGCGCCTCGAAATGGCCGTTCGGCATTTTTTCCAGCGTCACCGTCGTGCGCCCGTCGGAATCGGTGATGGAAAGCGGGCTGCCCGGCACCAGCCCGGCGGTGACGCGGTTGGCGATATCCTGCAACTCGTAGCGATATTGATAGCCCGCGACCAGTACGAGAACCACCACCAGCCACAGCGCCAGATTGCGTACCAGATCGCCCAGCCGGTGCCGCGAGCTTAGAATGCCGGCGCCGATCACCGCGCCTAGAATGCCGAGATAGAAAACGCGGCCGAATGTGTCGCTGGACTGGCCGGTAACGCCGCTGCCCATGTCGTTGACGACGAGCAGGACCAACCCGACCGCCATTACCCCGAGAATGATCCAGATCGAACGGCTCAGCATGCAGTCACATCACCTGGCCGCGTTCGCGCGCCATGCGGGTGCGCCGCGTTTCGCGGCGCGGACGCCGTTCCACCGTTTCGAGCCGCGCCGGCAACAGCGCCATCACCTCGCGGCGCTGCATCGGCGTCATGTCGAGCCAGGTGGAGATTTCGTCGCGCGTGCGACCGCAGCCGAAGCAATAGCCGGTATTCATGTCCATGGAGCAGACAAGGATGCACGGTGATTCGATTGCCGCCATTTCGGATTCCCGTTCGTCCTTTCCAGATGGGCCAGACGGACCGCCAATGCAAGCCCCAGCCATTGGCCCATTGTGCCACGCCGCCATCGCGGCTATGCCGCTGCCACGACGATTTTAGCGGACATTTACGACATGACCAGCGCGCTTCCCTTCGACGATTTTCGCACCCTGCTGACGAAATTGCCCGCCGGCAATGAAGCAGCCGGCAACCGGGTGCGTGAACAGTTCGACCGGGCGGACAAGCCGCGCAACTCGCTTGGCAGGCTGGAAGAACTTGCCGTCTGGCTGGCGACGTGGACCGGGCGGCCGCCCGCGGTGAACCGGCCGCTGGTCGCGATCTTTGCCGGCAATCACGGCGTCGTCGGCCAGGACATCTCGCCGCGGGCGATGGAGGCGACGGCCCGCGCGGTCGAACTCACCGCCGCCGGTGGGGCTGCGATCAACCAGATCTGCCTTGCCTATGATATCGGCCTGAAAGTCTTCGACCTAGCGCTGCATCTTCCGACCGCCGACATTTCCCGGGAAGCGGCTCTCGACGAACGCGGCTGCGCGGCGACCATGGCTTTCGGCATGGAGGCGATCGCCGGCACGGACCTTCTCACCATCGGCGATCTCGGCGTCGGCAATTCGACCGTTGCCGCTGCGATCCTCGCTGCGCTGTATGGCGGCACCGGCGCCGACTGGGTCGGGCCGGGTTCGGGTGCCGATGCTGCCATGGTTTCCCGCAAGGCGGAGATCGTCGATGCCGCACTTGCCGTGCATGCGGGGCATCTGAAAGACCCGTTCGAGGTGCTGCGCCGTGTCGGCGGACGCGAATTCGCCGCCATTGCCGGCGCCATCATCGCCGCGCGCATGGAACGCATTCCGGTCATTCTCGATGGCTTTGCCGCGACCGCCACAGCGTCGGTGCTGCACGCAATTCAGCCGGGCGCACTGGATCACTGCGTGATCGCGCAGCTCTCGCCGGAACCGGGTCACGCGAAAGCTGTCGAAAAGCTCGGGATGCGGCCCTTGCTCGATCTCGGCATCAGCCATGGCGAAGGGGCGGGTGGGGCGCTCACTGCCGGAATGGTCAAGGCGGCGGCGCTGTGCAGCACAGGCATGGCTGCGGCTCTAAGGTAATCTGAAGCGAGCGCACTTTAAGAGGTTAGCGGCGCCTTCCGCCAACAGCCACCGCAGCCTTCGTCGGCAGCGCCGGCAGAACCTCCATGACCCGTGACGCCGGGAAGATGGCGATGGCTTCCGTGCCGACGCGCAGCTTGGAGTGAAGCTGGAACTCGCCGCCATGCATCTCCAGCAGGCCCTGGACGATCGGCAGGCCGAGCCCGGTGCCCTGTTCGGCGCTCTTGATGGCGATCGAACCCTGGCCGAAGGCGGAAAGCACCACCGGAATTTCCTCAGCCGGAATGCCGGGGCCGTTGTCCTTGACCGAGATGTATTGCCCGCCACCCGCCGTCCAGCCGACGCGCACGCGGATTTCGCCGCCCGACGAGGTGAATTTGATCGCATTGGACAGAAGGTTCAGCGTGATCTGGCGCACGGCGCGCTCGTCGGCGAACAGGCGCGGCAGCTCCGGCTCAAACTCCTGAACCACCTTCAGGTTCTTGTTATAGGCCTTCAACTCCATCAGGTGGCAGCATTCCTCGACGATATAGAGCAGGCGTACCGGCTCCTCGTTGAGCTGATAGCGGCCGGCCTCGATGCGCGACAGGTCGAGGATTTCGTTGATCAGGTCGAGCAAATGCTGACCGGAATCGTGCACATCGCGCGCATAGTCGCGGTAGGTCTGGTTCTGCATCGGCCCAAGAACCTCGTTCGACATCACCTCGGAAAAACCGAGAATGGCATTCAGGGGCGTGCGCAATTCGTGGCTCATCGAGGCGAGGAAGCGCGATTTGGCGAGATTGGCTTCCTCGGCGCGGCGACGCGCCTCGTCCGACATGGATTTGGCTGTTTCCAGCTCGGCGATCAGCCCATCCTTTTCGGAGCGGAAGGAAAGCAGCATCACCGACGAGCGGTTGAGGCGGCTGGCGACATAGACGAAGAATGGCAGAGAAAGCGCCAACAGCGCCAGCATGACGAGATCGGCCGGGTCCGGTTCGGTAACGCCGAACGTGGCATAGACCGCGACCGGTAGTGCGAAAGTGGTGAGCAGCGCGCCGCGCAGCGATGAAGCGATCAGCGCCGTGGCCGCCATCGCCAGCAGCAGCACGACCGCCTTGACGATGGGAAACTGGTCGACCTGGCATTCGTTGCAGCCGATCGCCGCGAAATAGGCCCAGCCGAGGCCGGTGACGAAATGCCCGATCAGGAAGTTTCGTTTGGTCTGTGCGGTTTCGAGCTTGGTCGTATCCGACTTTTCAACGCGGTGCGCATAGAGCGCCAGGCCCGCGTAGCAGATCATGGTCAGCAGCGCCCAGATCATGATCTCGCCGCGCATGCCGATGAAAATTCCGGTGGCGGTGATTGCCAGAACCAGCAGCGGAATGGCGGTTGCGCTGCCCACCATCGCATTGGCGTGAAGTTTCAGCAGCTCGCGGTCGAAGGCAAGCGCGCCGGGCCGATGCGAAAGCCGGTCGCGCGTTTTGCGTACCGCGCGCGCGACATCGCTGTTGCGGTGCGGTTTCCTGCGGTCCACAATGAATTTGTCCGCCGTGTTAGAGCGCAGCAACGGCATGAATATCTTCAACTTACGCGAGCAAATGATTACAAGCCCGCAGACTAGGCCGGAATGATTAAGAGTTTGTTTGCCATATGAATCGAATGTCACGGAACTGGTCGCGCAGACGGCGTTACAGCCCGCCGCGCAGCCCGTTCCGGAAGTTTCTGGACTATTGCGTCGCCTTTGCGATTCTCGGGCTGATTGTCCTCATCGTCGCGCGCCTCGATCGCGTCGAGACCCGTCAGACGACGGGTGCTGCGATCGTCAATGACGGCGATTCGATCACGCTTGGCGCCGAGCGCATCCGCCTGCGCGGCATCGACGCACCGGAATACACCCAGACCTGCCAGAAGGACGGCGCCGACTATCCCTGTGGCCGGCGCGCCCGCGAAGCGCTTGCGCGGCTTGTCGCGGGCAAGTCCGTTTCGTGTTCGGGCTGGGAGCGCGATCGCTACAACCGGCTGCTTGCAGTCTGTACGGCCGGCGATGTCGATCTGAACCGCGCGCAGGTGGAGCAGGGCTGGGCGGTCGCCTATGGCGACTATGACGATCTGGAACAGGCAGCGCGCCAGAAGGGCCTGGGCATCTGGGCCGGTACTTTCGAGCGTCCGCGCGAATGGCGCGACACGCATCGCATGCCTGTGGAGCCGCATCACGGCAGCGCCGGCTCGATGCTCAACTGGTTGAGGGAGATGCTTCGATTGTCGTGATGCCACGCTATAATCGCAAGCCGAAACTGACAGGGAGGTTGGATTGAAACTTTATGATGGCGGGCGCGCGCCCAATCCGCGGCGGGTCCGCGTGTTTCTGGCCGAAAAAGGCATCGAAGTGCCGCTGGTACCGGTCGATATGGGTGCTATGGGACATAAGGGCGACGAGGTCGCCCGGCGCAATCCGCTGCAGCGCCTGCCTGTGCTCGAACTCGATGATGGCACGATCCTCACCGAATCCGTCGCCATCTGCCGCTACTTCGAAGAGCTTCACCCCGAACCGGCGCTGTTCGGGCGCGGCGCGCTCGGCAAGGCCAGGGTCGAGATGTGGCAGCGGCGCATGGAGCTCAATCTGCTCAGTTGCGTGGCGCAGGCGTTCCGCCACATCCACCCGGCGATGAAGGAGTGGGAAATCCCGCAAATTCCGGAATGGGGCGAAGCAAACAAGCCGAAGGTACTGGAATTCCTCAATATTCTCGACGGCGAGCTGGCTGGCCGCGAATTTGCCGCCGGCGACGAATTCTCCGTCGCCGACATCACCGGCATGATCGCCGTGGACTTCATGAGACCCGCGCGCATCGCCGTTCCTGAGGAACTGAGCAATGTCATCCGTTGGTATCAGGCGATTTGCAGCCGGCCGAGCGCCAAAGCCTGAACACGATGACGAAGCTCGAGCGGCTCGTAACCGAAATTCGTGCCTGCCGCATCTGCGTGGAACAGCCGCTTGCCCGGCCTTTGCCGCATGAACCGCGACCGGTCGTCTTTCCCTCCGCGACGGCGCGCGTTCTGATTGCCGGGCAGGCGCCCGGCACGAAGGTCCATGCCAGCGGCATTCCCTTCGACGACAGGTCCGGCGACCGGCTGCGTGACTGGCTCGGTGTGACGAGCGCAGAGTTCTACGAAGCGCGCAATTTCGCCATCGTGCCGATGGGCTTCTGCTTTCCAGGGCAGGATGCCAAGGGGAGCGATCTGCCGCCGCGCCGCGAATGCGCGCCGGCATGGCGGCAAAGGCTGATCGATCTCATGCCGCAAGTCGATCTTGTTCTCGCGATCGGGCTTTATGCGCAGAGCTGGCATCTGGGTGTTGCGCGCAAAGCATCGCTCAACGAAACGGTGAGGGACTGGCGCGCCATCCACGACACCTCGTCGCAGCCGCGCATCATCCCGCTGCCGCACCCTTCATGGCGCAATACCGGGTGGCTGAAACAGAACCCGTGGTTTGAAATGGAATTGCTGCCTGTCCTCAAATCGGAAATCCGGCATCGCATTTCCTGATATTCCGGCAATGTCTTTGCAAAAATTCCCGGTCCCCGGAGAATTCCTTTCTTGTGAAACATGTTCATTGGGGAGATTATGACGGAATAATTTTCTAACGGAGCCGTCATGGACCGCCTTGATCGAAAAATTCTTCGCCTTCTTCAGGAAGATGCGACACTTGCCGTTGCCGATGTCGCCAAAAAGGTGGGCCTGTCGACGACGCCTTGCTGGCGGCGCATCCAGAAACTGGAGGAAGAGGGTGTCATCAAGCGGCGCGTGGCTATCCTCGATCCTGAAAAGATCAACACGCGCGTCACCGTGTTCGTGTCGATCCGCACCAATTCGCATAGCCATGAATGGCTGCGGCGCTTCTCGGAAGTCATTCAGGAGTTTCCGGAAGTCATTGAATTCTATCGCATGAGCGGCGATGTCGATTATCTGCTGCGCGTGGTGGTGCCGGACATTTCGGCTTACGACGCCTTCTACAAGCGGCTCATCGCCAAGATCGAGATCCGCGACGTGTCGTCTGCCTTTGCCATGGAGCAGATCAAATACACGACCGAACTGCCGCTGGATTACATGGTGCTGGACAAGGAATCCGGCTCGAACGCGGCTTAACCGCCCCGCAAGGGTAGGGAAATCGTTTAGGGCACGGCTTACCCCACTCCGTCGCGCTTCGCGCGCCACCTCTCCCCCTCAAAAGGGGAGAGGAAGGGAGCCAGCCTTACGACCGGAGTTCCTCTCCCCCGTCGATCGGGGGAGAGGTGGCTCGGCGAAGCCGAGACGGAGTGGGGGTCGAAATTTCATTTGCGATTGGCGACGGGCTACTTCTTCATGAAGCTCCACGGGTTGGCCTGCGGCACCACCACCGCATCCGGCACGGTCTCGGCGGATGCGACGTCGGCCTTGCTGAAGCTGTAGCCGGACTGGACGATCGAGACGCCGTCGAGAATGAAGAGCTGGCTCTTTTCCATTCCGGTTTTCAAGGTGCCTGTCACCGAGACGGCCTCATAGGCTTTCGCCAACCTGTAGGGCTTGGGCATGGTGACGAGAACGATCTGGTTCGGCGGCGGGGTCGGCATATGGCTGCACGCGCCGGTCCAGGGGACGAGCAGGAATTGGTAGACGAGGTCACCGTCGCGGTCGACCGGCAGCGCGTAGCCGGTCAGCGTCACAGTTTCGCCGTTGAGGTTTTGCGACAGCGTTTCGCCATGATCCGGCATCTTTGCCGCGACCATCGGCAGTCCGGGGCCTTCCGCTGCCAGTTGCCCGGCTGGACGGAGATCCTTCCAGAGGATGGTCGTGATATCCGGCGATGCTGCGTTCGCGCCGGAGGCAAGAAGGGCGATGCTCGCCAGCATGGCCAATCCGAGGGCAATCTTCACCAGTCGTGCTCCAGTTCGTTAATTACATAAAACCGTCCGTCAAGGATCGGGTCAACCAAGAAAGACGTTACCCGATCACATCGCTATGGCCTTAGCGCGCAGACGTTCCAATGTCTTGGGGTCGGTCAGTTCCTTGACCGCGTCCTTTCCGATCCAGCGCGCTGTCTTGTCGGGCGAGGCGGCGAGTTTTTCGGCCAGCGCAAGCGCTGGCGCATGAAGCGTGAAAGAACGCTTGCCGATCTGGCGCAAGCCCCAGTTGACGGCTTTCTTCACGAAGTTCCGGCTGTCGGTAGAATGCTGCTCGATCAGCGGCAGATAGGCGGCGAAAGTCGCATCCGGCTCCTTTTTCCGATGGACTGCGCTCCATGCGAGCATGGAAAAGGCGGTGCGTCGGACGTACTCTCGCTCGTCGGCTGCGAATTCCTCGATCAGTTGACGCCAGAACGGCGTTTCGACGAACAGGTCGGAAACGCCGTCGACGATCTCCCAGGAATTGAAGTCACCGGCCCAGCGGCGGCATTGCTCGATGGTGACCTTGGCAGTCTCTTCGGTGAACCCGGCCAGCAACCGCGCCTCGCGGTAACCGCTGTCCCACAAGGCGAGCGCTCTTTCATGGTTGCGCTTGATGCGGCGGGCGAGCGGGCGCAGATCGGAATTGCCGACACCGAGTGCTGTTTCGGTATCGATGCCGAACCGCGCCATGCCGGCGCGGTTTTCTTCGGTGCCGAGTGATTTCAGATGGGCGACGATATCCTGCGCAGTCCAGGAAGGAACGGGCAGGGGCGTTGCCATGGCGGGCCTATTTCTCCAGTCGCGCCAGCAGCGAGGATGTATCCCAACGCTGGCCGCCCATGCCCTGCACGTCCTTGTAGAACTGGTCGACGAGGGCGGTGACGGGCAGCGATGCGCCATTGCGGTCGGCTTCCGCGAGGCAAATGCCGAGATCCTTGCGCATCCAGTCGACGGCGAAGCCGAAATCATATTTGCCGGCGTTCATCGTCTTGTGACGGTTTTCCATCTGCCACGACCCGGCAGCACCCTTGGAGATGACTTCGACCACTTTTTCGATGTCGAGCCCGGCCTTCTTGCCGAAATGGATGCCTTCGGCCAGGCCCTGAACCAGCCCGGCGATGCAGATTTGGTTGATCATCTTGGTGAGCTGGCCGGCACCTGTCGGACCCATCAGCCCGACCATCCTGGCATAGGCGTCGATCACCGGCTTGGTCTTGTCGAAGACATCCTGCTCGCCGCCAACCATGACCGTCAGCGCGCCGTTTTCCGCGCCGGCCTGACCGCCTGACACCGGCGCGTCGAGGAAGAAGATTCCGTATTCCTTGGCTTTCTCGCCAAGTTCGCGCGCGACTTCCGCCGAGGCGGTGGTGTTGTCGATATAGATCGCGCCTTTCTTCATCGACTGGAAGGCGCCGTCCGGGCCGATGGTGACGCTGCGCAGGTCGTCGTCATTGCCGACACAGGAGAAAACAAAATCCTTGTCCCTGACTGCATCGCGCGGCCTGGCTGCGTGGGTGCCGCCATGCTGGGCGACCCATTTCTGTGCCTTGGCTGCGCTGCGGTTGTAGACGGTGACGTCATGCCCGCCCTTGTTCTTGAGATGCGCTGCCATCGGGTAGCCCATCACACCAAGTCCCAGGAATGCCACTGACGCCATTTTCTGCCTCTTCAAATATGTTCGAACGCTGTCCGCGACAGGTCTATGACATAGATCGGATTCGTCAAGGAAGGATTGGCTCAGGCAGCGTGGGAAGCCGTGGCGACGCGATTGCGACCTTCGGACTTGGCCAGATAGAGGGCTTCGTCGGCCTCGGCGATCAATGACGACAGGTCGCGCTCGCAGAACGGGGCGGACGCCACGCCGATGCTGATGGTCGGCCTCAGCGTGCCACGTTCGGTCACCAGCGTGATCTCGGCACAGCGCGCGCGGATATTTTCGGCGATTTCGAGTGAGCGCCTCTGGCCGACGCCGGGCAGGAAGACAACGAACTCCTCGCCGCCATAGCGGCACAGGAGGTCGCTTGCACGCATTGTGCTCTTGGCCAGGCCGGCAAACATCACCAGCACTTGGTCGCCGACCGGGTGGCCGTAGGTGTCGTTGATTTTCTTGAAGAAATCGAGATCGATGACCATGACTGTCGCGGCTGCACGGGTGACTGCGAGGCGTTGCAGCAGCTGTTCGGCCCGGCTGATGAATTCGCGCCGATTGAGAACATCGGTCAGCACGTCGTGCGTGGCTGCACGGCGCAGTGCCCTTTCCGTCTGTTCGCGGCCGAGTGCTACGAGGGTGAAGCTGGAAATGAGGATCAGCAGCATTACCTCGATGGTGGCCACCTTCGAGCCGAAATAGGCAATGAAGAACGGATGATCCGGGTTCGTCAGCCAGAGCACCGCGCCACGCGCGGCATAGTATATGCCGTTGAAACTGCTGGTCACGGTCAGGATCAGGGCGTTCTGATAGCGATTGGCACCGCCGCGCCAGAATTCGAAGCCGGTCATCAGGCTGTAGAACGAGAACACGAAGAAAAACAGCACTGCGCCGCTCCAGGCCTCAAGCGGCCGGGAGGTCAGGAGGGGCACGATGATGACCAGGCAAGGTCCAATGAGCGCCGGGACAATCGCGACCGGACGCTCATTGAAGGAGCGCGCGCCAATCCAGATGAAGGACATCGTTGCCACGACGAAGCCATTGCCGACGGGACCGAGCCAATCGAGGTGAGGCACTGACGAGGCGATGTAGAAGAGGAGCGAGGTGGTCGAACAGGCAAAGCCGATGCCCCACCACAGGCTGGAGGCGATTTCGCGCCGCCGCAGCGCCTCAAGCAGGAACAGCACTCCGCAGGTTGCCGTCACCAGCATCGAGCAGAGCATCAGTGTGTTGAGATCGACTTGAAAAGCCATTCGGCCGCTGCACCCCGTATGACCTGAAGCATAGGCGCTAGTTGTGAAGCCGTCGTAAAGGGAATTGCCGCTGCGTCAACAAAATTGCGCAGCGGCTGTTTCTCAGCGCTTCAGGTGTTTGGTGATGCGCCGCTCGATCCATTCTATGCCGTGGCGCAGCGTCTCGACCATCGAAAGGTAGATCAGCGCTGCCCAGAGATAGGTCTGGAAATCGAAGGTGCGCGCATAGGCGCGCCGGGTCTCGCCCATCAGGTCGTAGACGGTGATGATGGCGACGATCGCCGAGCCCTTGATCATCAGGATGATCTCGTTGCCATAGGGGCGAAGCGCCACGATCAGCGCCTGCGGCAGAACGATCTTGCGCAATATCTGGTACTTGTGCAGCCCGAGCGATTCAGCGCCCTCCCACTGGCCCTTCGGCACGCTCTGGATGGCACCGCGCAGGATCTCGGCCTGATAGGCAGCCGTGTTCAGCGAAAAGGCGAAGACCGCGCAATACCAGGCCTCGCGGAAAAACGTCCACAGCCCCACCGCCTCCAGTTGCGGCCGGAACGAGCCGAGGCCGTAATAGATCAGGAAGGTCTGCGCCAGAAGCGGGGTGCCACGGAAGAAATAGACATAGGCATAGGCAAACGCGTTGAGAACCTTGTTCTTCGACATGCGCGCGTAGGCGATCGGGATCGAAAGCAGCGCGCCCAGCACGATCGACAGCGCCACCAGTTGCACCGTGACGAGCAGCCCCGAGAGGTAGTAGGGCGCATATTTCTCGAAAAAGTCCGGGTTCCAGGCATTGACCAGATAGGCCGCCATGGACACGCCCAGCGCCAGCCACACCGCGATGAGGACGTGACCCGTTATGCGCTCGGCCGTCCACGGTTTGGGGGTGGCCGGCGGGCGATCGACATCGGTGCCGGTTTCGGTGACGACGCTCATCGCTGCGCCTCCCTTCGTCCGGCCCAGCGCTCAATTGCGTTGATGCCGAAGGACGAGATGATTGCCAGCACCAGATAGATCATGCACGCGACGCCGAAGAACAGGAAGGCCTGCTTGGTGACGCGCGCGGCAATGCCGGTCTGGCGCAATATGTCGGCAAGCCCGATTGCCGACACGAGCGCGGTATCCTTGAGCAGGATGAGCCATAGATTGGCGAGGCCGGGCAGCGCGATCTTGATCAGTTGCGGCAGAACGATGAGCCGCATCGTCTGGCCCTTGGAGAGGCCGATGGAAAAGCCGCCTTCATACTGGCCCTGCGGGATCGCGCGGAAAGCCGACAGGAAAACCTCGCTGGCATAGGAGGAAAAAACCACGCCCAGCGCCACCATGCCGGCGACGAAGCTGTTGATCTCGATGCTGGTGCCCGGGCTGATCACCTGAAGCAGCTGCTGCAGGCCGATCTGCGCGCCGTAGAAGACGAGGAAAAGCGTCAGGAGTTCGGGCAGGCCACGAAAGATCGTGGTGTAGACATTGCCGGCGATCCGGAGCGAGGGCTCGGGCGACTTTTTCGCCAGGGCAACGAGGAAGCCGATGAGCAGACCTACGGGAAGCGTCGCCAGCGCGAGCGAAACCGTAATGAACACGCCCGAGGCGATGCTGCGGCTCCAGCCTTGCGGTCCCCAGCTGAGAAGCGTCCAGACGTTTTCCATCGGCGCGCCGGTCCCCTGTCTATCCTCGTCGGGCTAAAAGGCGAGGGCGGCGACTTGGCCGCCCCCGCGCTGAAGAGGATCAGGATTCGGCGCCGTAGACGTCGAACTTGAAGTATTTGTCGTTGATTTCCTTGTATTTGCCGCTGGCGCGGATCGCCTTGATCGCGGCGCTGAACTCGGCTGCGAGCGCATCGCCCTTGCGGACGGCTATGCCGGCGCCCTCTCCGAAGATCTCGACCGGCTGCGGCGAGGGCTGGCCCAGCAGCTTGCAGCAGGCGCCGTCGGCCGAATCAAGCCACTGCGACAAGACAACTATGTCGTCTTCCACAGCATCGAGACGGCCATTGGCGATATCGAGCTGATACTCCTGGGCGGTCGGGTAGGCTTTGACCGTGCCATCGGTAAAGGTCTTTTCCGCATAGTTGAAGTGGGTGGTGGAGCCCTGCACGCCGATCGTCTTGCCGGCGAGGTCTTCCTTGGTCACGCCCTTGATGTCGCTGTCCTTCGGCACCGCAATAGCCGACGGCGTGTTGTAATATTTGGCTGAGAAATCGACCTTTTCCTGGCGTTCAGGGGTGATCGACATGGAGGCGATGATGGCGTCGAACTTGCCGGCCTGAAGGGCGGGAATGATGCCGTCCCAGTCCTGGGTCACGAATTCGCACTTGGCCTTCATCTCTTCGCACAGCGCGTTGGCGATATCGATGTCGAAGCCTTCCAGCTTGCCGTCGGCGGTCAGGTTGTTGAAGGGCGGGTAGGCGCCCTCAGTGCCGATCTTGATGGTCTTTTCCTGGGCCTGGGCCGCGCCGATTGCCAGTGCGATTGCCGATACCCCAAGTGCTACACGCATAAGAATACGCATGATGTTCCTCTCTGTTGTTGCCCGCCGCTGATGGTTGCGGCGTCGTCCAGGGCCGCCTCCCGGTGGCCCGCAGAGCGCGATACTGCGTCTGTTTTCAGGAAGAAAGCAACTGCAAATACGTCCCCGGCAAACGACTTTACGTAAACTCGCCGGGGTGCGCGCAAGTTTATTCCGCCGGCATAAATCGCAGCCTGGACATGCCGTTACGTCAGCTTTTTCAAGCCGGTTGTCGTTTCGATGAAATCGGCGATCGTGGAAACGTCATCGATGCCGAATACCGGGAGATGCTCTCCCGAAACCGGATGATCGGCGGCAATGGCAACGATGTTGGGATCGTTTGCAGACAGCGGTGCTGTGTCTTTCGCTTCCAGCCGGCGCGCCTCGATCTTCTTGTGCGCCTCGCGCTTGTATCCTTCGACCAGCACGATGTCGCAAGGCGAAAGCCGTGCCAGTATGGCCTCGAGCGATGGCTCGGCTTCGTCAGCAAGCTCGTGCATCAGCGCCCAGCGCTTGCCCGAGACGATGGCGACTTCGCCGGCACCGGCCGCGCGGTGGCGAAAGCTGTCGGTGCCCTGCTTGTCGATGTCGAATTCATGATGCGCGTGCTTGACCGTCGAGACGCGCCAGCCGTGCGCGGTCAGTTCGGCCACGAGCCGTTCGGTCAGCGTAGTCTTGCCCGAATTCTTCCAGCCAGTGATGCCGAATACGCGCTGTGTCAAATCATCGCCCGCACGATCGCCTCGGCTTCCTGGAGGTCGCCGGGGGTGTTGATGTTGAAGAAGGGATCGACGATTTTTGCCGCCACGTCCAGCATCGGGAAATCGACCTCGACGAAATCGTGGCTTTCGATGAAGGCGCGCACGCGGAATTTATGCTGTCCGCCGAGGAAGACCCGCAGTTCGTCGTGCAGCGCGACCGGCCACAATGCGAATGTCGGATGCTGTTCTCCGTCCGAGCATGCCACCGCGATGCGGCCTGTTTCACCTTTTCTGGCTGCGTCGAGCTTTTCGTAGAGATCGGCGGGGAAGAAGGGCGTATCGCCGGCGACCGTCAGGATATGGGTGGCGAAAGGCGTTGCCCATTCCATTCCCGCCAGAATCCCGGCCAGAGGTCCGGCGCCAGCGGTGTCGGCAATGACGGGAAGGCCGAAGCCGGCAAGTCGCGCCGGGTCACCATTGGCGCTTATCGCTATGGGCCCGACCTGCGGCACGAGCCGCGAGATCACGCGCGTCAGGATCGTCCCGTCACCCAGCGGGCGTAGCGTCTTGTCGCCGCCGCCCATGCGCGTGGCGCGGCCGCCCGAAAGGATCAATCCCGCGATGTTTTCCTGCACGCTCACGCTTGTTTACCTGGATGCCGCGACACCCACATCACATAAAGGGTGAAAAGCGCGCCCGCCAGCGCCGAAAGCAGCATGACCCAGAGCAGCGGGTAGGGCCCACTCTCAGGCGTCAGCAGTGCGCCTGCGACCACCGAAAGTGCTGCCCCGCCGCCGATCTGCAATGCGCCGCCGAGACCGGAGGCCGAGCCGGCGAGATGACTTGAGACGCTGACGATGCCGGCATTGGCGTTTGGCAGTGTAACGCCATTGCCGACGCCGACGAAGAAGACGGGGCCGAACAGCGACAGCGGATGGTTGTAGCCGGACCAGAACAGCGCAATCGACAGCACCATGCCCAGCGCCGTCACGATGTTGCCGTAGAGCATCATCCGGTTGATGCCGACCTTTCGCGAAAACCTGCCCGACAGGAAATTGCCGAGCATGTAGCCGATCGAGACGATCGCGAAATATAGCCCGTATTGCGAAGGGGTCAGGTGCAGGATTTCGGACGAAATGTAAGGCCCGCCGCCAAGAAAGGCGAAGAAGGAGCCGGAGGTGAAGGCTGCCGTCAGCGTATAGCCCCAGAAGCGGCGCGAGCCGACAACTTCCGGATAGGTGCGGAACTGCGCGGCGAAGCTCGACGACTTCTGCCTGTTGGTTTCGCCGAGATCGAGCCAGACGATGACGAAGGCGAAGAGCCCGGCGGCAAGCATCAGCAGGAAGGTTGCGTGCCAGCCATAGAGTTCGTCGAGGAAACCGCCGATGATCGGCCCGATCATCGGCACCAGGCTGGTGCCCATCGTTATGTAGCCGATCTTGCTCGCGGCTTCGGCCGCTTCGACCGTGTCGCGCACGATGGCGCGCGAAAGCACCATGCCGGCCGCCGAACTCGCCTGCAGCAACCGGCATGCCAGCAGCAGCTCGATTGTCGGCGCATAGAGGGCAGCGACCGTGCCGAGAATGAAAAGGGCAAAGCAGAACAGCATCACCGGACGCCGGCCGAACCGATCGGAGGCCGGGCCGATGAAAAGCTGCACGATGGCGGTCGCGGCCAGATAGAGCGATATCGTTAGCTGCACCACCGCATATTCGGCATCGAAATGTTTGGCCATGCCGGGCAGCGAAGGCAGGAATACATTCATCGACAATGAGCTTGTCGCAGCCGCCGCCACCAGCGTGAAGACGTGCGGCGGCGTCGCCTTGTTCAGGAATCCTGCCGCCATATCCCGAGCCTAGATGCCGTCCGGCGCCATCGCCGGGCTGGTGCTCTGCGCTGCGGGCGCGGTCTTTCCGGCGACCTGTTCGCGATAGAGCGTATAGAGGCCGGAACCGACGATGATGATTGCGCCGATTATCATGGCAATGTCGGGGACGTCGCCAAAGATGAGATAGCCAAGCACGATCGCCCAAAGCAGGGCCGTATAGCGGAACGGCGCGATGAAGGAGATGTCGCCGGTGCGCATCGACATGATGACGAACTGGTAGCCGACCAGGACGAGCACTGCCGCAAGACCGAGCAGGGCGACGTATTCGAACGCCATCGGTGTCCAGCCGCCGAGCGGCGTTACGAGCACCGCGCCGCACAGCATGATCACCGTCGCGGTGACCGCGGAAACCAGAAGCGAGGGAACATGCGGCGGCAGGCGTCTGGTCGCAAGGTCGCGCAAGGCGCAGAAGGCGACGGAGATCAGCGCCGACAATGCAAAGATGTTGAAACCCTCGAAACCGGGCCTCACGATGACCATGACGCCGGCAAAGCCCGCGACAATCGCCAGCCAGCGACGCCAGCCGACGCCTTCGCCCAGAAACAGCGCCGCGCCCATGGTGACGGCAAGGGGCAGGGCCTGAAGCACGGCCGAGACATTGGCGATGGGCAGGTGCTGGAGCGCGATCAGGAAGAAGATCGTGCCGCCGAGTTCTCCCAGCACGCGAAGGCCGATCATCGGATGGAATATCAGGCGCGGCATTTTCAGCGCGCCCTGATGCCAGGCAACCAGGGTGATCAACGCCGTCGCGAACAGCCCGCGCACGAGGATCACCTGGCCGAAATTCATATGCATCGACGCCAGCTTGATCAGCGCGTCGTTGCAGGTGAACCCGGCCATCGACACCACCATGAACATGGCGCCGCGAAGGTTGGGAGAAAGTGCCAAGGCGTTTCCGATTCTTTATTGTTAGGCAAAGGATGTAACATCCGGTGCCGAAACAGCAATGCCAAAGCGCTGGGCCACCGGAGATGTTCAACCAGTGCTGCCGTTGCAGGAGATCGCGCGTGTATATTGCCGGCTAAATTTCTGCACCACGAGCGGCCGGCAGCAGGGTCGGCTTGGCGTGGCGATAGTTCCTTAAATTTACCACACGATCGCGACTATCGTGGCCGCATGAGCGGGGCAGGAATTCGAGGTACAAAATCCAATGACTCCATCCGAACAGATCGACCAGCTCATCGCAAAACTCACGGACTGGCGCGGCAAGACGCTCGCCGGCCTGCGCAAAACCATCCTAGAGGCCGATCAGGAGATCATCGAGGAATGGAAGTGGATGGGAAGCCCGGTGTGGTCGCGCGACGGCATGATCGCGGTCGGCAATGCCCATAAGGACAAGGTGAAGCTCACCTTTTCCCACGGCGCGAGCCTGCCTGATCCCGACAAGCTCTTCAATGCGGGCTTCGGCGGCAAGGTATGGCGGGCGATCGACGTTTTCGAGGGCGATACGGTCGATGAAACCGCCCTGAAAAATCTCATCCGCGCGGCGATCGAGTTCAATCAGGCCAAGAAGAAGACCAAGAAAGCGCCTGCGGGCAGCCGGGCAAAAGCTCAAAAAACCAAAGTCTAGGCAGCTTCGATCAGAAGTTCGGCCAGTTCCTGCGGCTTGTCGATGCCGACATCGTGGCCGCAGGCGACCTGCCTGACGGTCCAGCCCGGATCCTTCCCCAGCGCGTCGGCAGTCTCACCGAACGGGCTCTCCCAGCCGGTCGCCTCGATATAGGTTTTCTTCGGTACGCGCTGGTAGGCGCCGGTAACGCGGAGCTTTTCTTTCAGCGATGCAGTCGGGTGCGGCGTCGCCTTGGCATCGACCCAGGCGCGGTCTTTTTCATTGAGATAGTCGCCCTTTGAGGTTGGCGGGGCGGGCATGGTTTCTCCGACAAGTTCCCAGCCTTCGGCGAAATCGGCGAAGGACTGGCCGTCGGCCGGGATGAACGCATCGAGATAGACGATCGAGGCAATGCGCTCGCCGATCCTTTCGGCGACCCCGGTAATGACGAGCCCGGAATAGGAATGCCCGACCAGCACAATATTATCGAGGTCCTTCCAAACCACCTCGTTGACGACGTCGTTGACATGGGTGGTGAGGTTTATGTCCTGTCCTGCAAGGTGCGAGCGCTCGCCAAGCCCGCTCAGCGTCGGTGCAAAGACGCGGTGGCCCTTGGCCGTCAGCAGATCGGCAACCCGCATCATCGACCAGCTGCCCGCCCATGCGCCATGCACAAGCACAAAGGTAGCGCGTCCGTTCTTCCTTGAGTCGGTCATTTCATCCTCCCGGTATGTATTTGAATTCGCTGGCCTACGAGCCCTGCCGGCCCAGCGGCGCAAGGTCGAGAAAATGCAGAACCGGCACCATTGGCTCCAGTCCGCGCGCATAGGTGGAATAGCTGTGCAGGATCCGGCCTTTGTCGCGGAGGAAGACGCTGAGGCCCGGCAGTTCCGTGCCCCACTGATCCCATGCGCCTTTCGCGGCTTCGAACTCGGCCTTGCCGCGGTAATTGATCTCGATGGGCGCGACCTTCTCGTCCAGCGTGGCGTGGAAATCATAATTGAAGTCACTGCCGAAGGACGAATACCAGGGCACTGTCCAGCCCTTCTTCTGCTTATAATCGGCCAGCTTCCTGAACGGCGCGCGCGAGACCATCGCCAACGTGGTTTCGCGTTTATGCAGCTCCGAAAGATCCGGCAGGCTGTTGGCGAAGCTGGTGCAGCCGTGGCAGCCGTTTTCCCATTCCGGATCGAACATGAAGTGATAGACGATGAGTTGGCGCCGGCCCTCGAACATATCCGCAAGGCTCACCTTGCCGTTCGGCCCGTCGAAGACATAGTCCTTCTCGACCAGTTCCATTGGCAAAGCACGGCGCTCGGTGTTTAGCGCGTCGCGCGCCTTCGTCATTTCCTTCTCGCGAACCAGCAGCCGCTTGCGTGCCGCCACCCATTCGCTGTGCGGGACGATTTTCTGCGCTTCCATGTCCGTCTCCTTTCGAATTCAGTTCAGGTTCTGCGTCGGAAAGAATTTGAAATAGGGCTCTGCCTCCGTCAGCACGCGGGCGAAGGACGGGCGGTTCAGCAACCGGTCGAAATAGGCGGCCATGTGCCTGTGTGTGCCGGTGAAGGGTTCGACCTTCTCGGCGTAGAACAGCGCTGGCGCTGCCGCGCAGTCGGCCATGGTGAAGGCGTCGCCCATAGCCCATGTCCGCGAGGCCATGTCGCGCTCGATCATGCCATAGGCGGTTCGAAGCGTTGCACGCGCCTGTTCGACGCCGAAGGCATCGTGCTGACCTGCCGGGCGAATACGGTCGACGACGATCTTCTGCATCGGCTCCTGCACGTAGAGATCATAAAAACGGTCGGCGAGGCGGGTGCGCCAGGCCTCTTCCGCGTCGGTCGGCACGAACTGGATTTTTCCGGGATAATAGCGGTCCAGATATTCGATGATGATGGTCGATTCCGGCACGATGCGGTCGCGGGCGGTGTCGCGCAGCACCGGCATCTTGCCGACCGGCCACAATTCCTTGAAATCGGCGCCGGAGCTTTCGTCGCCGAGATCGACGAGCACCGTGTCGAACGGCGTGTCGTTTTCGTATAGCGCGATCAGCGGCTTGTGGCAGAAGGAGGCGAGGGGATGGAAGTGATAGGTGAGAGACATGGGACGATCTCGCTTTCGTCGGAGGTCGTGGTTGCCACCATTCTCGTCGATGAGAATTAGTGATTGCGTTTAGCAAGCAGTTGGACGATAATTCTACTGATATGAAATTGCAACCGGTTTTTCTGGGAATTTTTTGATGGACGCTGCTCATCGCTCGGGCTGCCCGATAAACCTCTCGCTAGAAGTGTTCGGCGACAAATGGAGCCTGCTGATCCTTCGAGACATGATCTTTGGCGGCAAACGCCATTTTCGCGAGCTTCTGCGCTCGGAAGAGGGGATTTCGTCCAACATCCTCGCCGACCGCATGAAGATGCTGCTGGAAGAGGGCATGCTGACCAAGACCGACGATCCGACCCACAAGCAGAAGGCGATCTACAGCCTGACCGAGATGGCGATCGAATTGGTGCCGATCATGGCGCATCTCGGCGCCTGGGGCCGCAAATGGCTTCCGGTCAGCGAAGAGCTCAGCATCCGCGCGCGGCTGCTGGAGGAGGGCGGGCTGCCGATGTGGGAAAAATTCATGGCCGAGCTGCGCGTCGAGCAGCTTGGCGCGCCCGACACAATCTCCGGCCCAACGGTGCGCCAGACGTTGCAGGCGGCTTATCTCGAAGTGATCGCGCGGCAGAAGGCAGAAGCCGCGCCCGTGGAATGAGGCAGCGCGCGTCCGGAGACTTGGTGCGGGACGGTCAATCCGGCTTGTCCGCCGGTTGCGACTCGCCCAGAACATGTACGATCTGAGGGTTCATGCGTGTATCCGGGACATGAACCCCGTTGAAGATTGAAGCGGGGGAACCGATGAAAGCACGTGCGACAAAACCGAAACTGTATATTGGAGGCTGCCTTTGCGGCGGCGTTCGCTTCGAGGCGACCGGCCCGGCTGAAAGGCCGCACACCTGCTCCTGCCGCATGTGCCAGCGCCACACAGGTGCATTGACGGCGCCCTGGGTCGAGTTCCCAAGCGAGCGGGTGGCGTGGACCGGACCGGCCGGCAAGCCGTCCGTCTATCGCTCGTCTGACTATTCCAGCCGCGCTTTCTGTCCCACCTGCGGCAGCACGCTCGGGGCGATCGACGACAAGCCGGTCGTCGCCCTGCTGCTCGGAGCCTTCGACAAGCCGGGTGCGAAGGAACTGATGCCGACCTATCACACCAACCGCGGCGGACGGCCGAAATGGTGGCATGTGGAGGCGGGTTTGGAGTAGCGGAGGCGGGGTTTGCGCGCAGGCAGTGGCCAGACGGTGATGAAGCGCGCCAGCGTTTTCTCCCCCCTTGAGGGGGAGATGGCGCGAAGAGCCAGAGGGGGTCGGTTCATGCCGAGCGCGGCGCAAAGGAACGTAGAGCACGGCCGCAACGACCCCACCCGGCGGCTTCGCCGCCACCCTCCCCTCAAGGGGGAGAAGGAAGAGCGCCGCACCTCACCCGCCGGTAACGCTCATGTGGCGCGAGACGGCGGGGCGGCTGGTGCGGCGGTCGATGATGAAGTCGTGGCCCTTGGGCTTGCGGCCGATGGCTTCGTCGATGGCGTTGGAGAGAAGCTCGTTGCCTTCGGAGGCCCGCAGCGGTGCGCGGAGGTCGGCGGCGTCTTCCTGGCCGAGACACATATAGAGCGTGCCGGTGCAGGTCAGCCGGACGCGGTTGCAGCTTTCGCAGAAATTATGCGTCATCGGCGTGATGAAGCCGAGCCGTCCGCCGGTCTCGGCAACCTCGACATAGCGCGCAGGGCCGCCGGTCTTGTAGGGAATGTCGGTCAGCGTGAACTGGCGCTCAAGGTCGGCGCGCAGCAGCGACAGCGGCAGATACTGGTCGGTGCGGTCCAGATCGATCTCGCCCATCGGCATGGTCTCGATGACGGTCAGGTCCATGCCGCGGCCATGTGCCCAGCGCAGCATCTCGGGCAGTTCGGCGTCATTGAAGCCCTTCAGCGCGACCGCATTGAGCTTGATCTTGAGGCCGGCTGCCAGTGCTGCATCGATGCCGCTCATCACCTTGTCGAGATGGCCCCAGCGGGTGACGGCATGGAACTTTTCCGGGTCGAGCGTGTCGAGCGAAACGTTGATGCGTTTCACGCCGCAATCGGCCAACTCGCCGGCGAAGCGGGCAAGCTGCGAGCCGTTGGTGGTCAGCGTCAGCTCTTCCAGAGCGCCGTTTTTGAGGTGGCGCGACAGTTCGCGCACCAGATGCATGATGTTCTTGCGCACCAGCGGTTCGCCGCCGGTCAGCCGCAATCTGCGCACGCCCTTCTCGATGAAGACGGTGCAGAGCCGGTCGAGTTCCTCGAGCGAAAGCAGATCCCTTTTGGGCAAAAAGGTCATGTCTTCCGCCATGCAATAGGTACAGCGGAAATCGCAGCGGTCGGTGACCGATACGCGCAGATAGCTGATCGTGCGACCGAATGGATCGATCATGTTCATGCGATGGCGTTTCCCAATGCCGTCGGTGCGACGGCTCTTGCCCTGAATGTCGTGTATTCGTACCCGTCATTCAAGATAGGTGATATCGGTCTTTGGTAACATCTCCGTAGCCGACGCGGCAACGTCGGCTTTGTGGCACAGCTTTTTCGCCTTTTCGGTCCGGCCGAAGGCGCGTAGGGAAGGGGCCGAAACAGGGGCAGGACGATGACGGCGCCAACCGAATTGAGAGTATCGAAGGATCGCCGCATGCTGACGGTGACATTTCCCAACCACCACCCGTTCGAGCTTTCGGCCGAACTGCTACGCGTTGCCTCGCCGTCGGCGGAAGTGCAGGGCCATTCGCCGGAGCAGCGCGTCACGGTGCCCGGAAAGCGCAACGTGGCGATATCCCGCATCGAGCCGGTGGGGAACTATGCCGTGCGCATAATCTTCGATGACATGCACGATACCGGCATCTTCACCTGGAACTACCTGCATACGCTCGGTCACGAAAAGGACGAGCGCTGGAGCGCCTACCTGGCCGAGTTACAGCAAAAGGGCATGACCCGGGGATAGCGTCGCAAAAACGTCACCAGACTGGGATAACGGCGCGAGGGAAAATCGGAGGTTTGGTAATGTCGAAGATCACCACCGTCGAACAGCTCGAAGCGCTCTACGGCCTGCCCGGCGAGACCTCGCTGGTCAAGGAACTCGACCACATCATTCCCGAATATGCCGCCTTCATTGAGGCGTCTCCCTTCGCCGCCCTCGCCACGACCGGCCCGGAAGGGCTCGATTGTTCACCGCGCGGCGATCTCGCCGGCTTCGTGCGGATCCATGACGAGCGGACGCTGATGATGCCCGACCGGCGCGGCAACAACCGCGCCGATTCGCTGAAGAACATCATCCGCGACGACAGGGTGGCACTGCTGTTCCTCGTTCCCGGTTCCGGCACGACGCTGCGGGTAAATGGCCGCGCCTATATCACCACGGATGCCGGGCTTTGTGCGTCCTTCACGGTCGAGGGCAAGCCGGCGCGCTCGGTGACGGTTATTGCGGTCGAGGCCGTCTATTTCCAGTGCGCCCGCGCCATCGTTCGCTCGGAATTGTGGAACCCGGATAAGCACGTCGATCCGAAGTCGCTGCCGACGCCCGGCCAGATTCTGGCGGTGACGAGCCGGAAAAACATCGATGGCGAGAAATATGACCGCGAGTGGCCGGAGCGCGCAAAAGCCAGCATGTGGTAGGCGCAGCGACCGGCTTCAGGCGGTTTTCATCACTTCGGAAATACGGGTCATCATCGCCCCCATGCGGTCGCATTCGGCCGGCGACGTCTGGGCCATCACCGTCTCGATCAGCCCGTTGTAGATGTGCAGGGCGTCCATCAGAAGGGTTTCTCCCTCGCCGGTGAGGGTCAGCCGCATGATCCTCTTGTCCTTGGCGTCGTTTTCGCGGGTAAGCAGGCCGCGCTTTTCGAGCTGGGGCAGAAGCATGGTGATGTTGGAGCGGCCGACCAGCAGTTTTCGCGCGAGATCGTGCTGCGACATGCCGGGATGGCGATAGAGGTTCATCAGCATATCGAGCTGCGCGATCTTCAGGTCGAGCGGCTGCAGCGCCTTCGTCAAGGCGGCCACGACGGCCTTTTCGGCGCGCACGAGCGCGATCCAGTTGCGGAATCGCGGATTGTCCCAGGGAAGGTCTTGCTTATTGTTCATGTTTGAACTATTATGTTCACAGTTGAACCGTTGGTCGGAAATTCAATATGGCATCAATTGGTTTAAAGGTCATCCGCGGTGTGTTCGGCGCGGCCGAGCAGATAGCCCCACGACTGGGCGGCCGCGTGGCGTTCGAGCTCTTCTGCCGCACGCCCAATCCGAAAAAGCTGAGCGTGGGCGAGCGGCGTGCAGTCGAATCGGCCAGCGGCTTCATGGCCGAGGCGCGGCATCACCGGCTGAAAGTCGGTTCAGGTTGCGTAAGCGTTCACGAGTTCCGCCCAGAACGCCATCCCGCGACCGCAACCGTGCTCGTCATCCATGGCTGGCGTTCGCGCACCGAATATATGCGCGCCATAATCGAGGGCTACCGCAAGGCGGGTTTTCGCGTGATGTCGCTCGATCTGCCGGGGCATGGCGGGTCGACGGGGCGCAGGCTCAATATGGCCATGGCGGTCGAGGCTACGGCGGCAGCGGCCCAATGGTTCGGCCCGTTTGCGGCGGTCGTCGGCCACTCCTTCGGTGGGGCGGTGGCGGCCTGCGCGGCATCCGGCATGATCAAGGGCGCGGCACCTCTGCCCACGGAACGCCTGGTCATGATCGCATCGCCAAACGCGCTGACGGATGTGCTCAACGGATTTCGCAGGCATACGAATGTCGGAGAAAGATCAGCACGCGCGCTCGACAATCAGATCAAACGTATCTCAGGCCACCCGATGGCCGAGTTCGTGGCATCCAGATATGTCGCGCAGATGCAGATACCGACGCTTGTGATCCACGCGCCCAACGATGCGGAAGTGCCTGCCGCAGATGCAAGCCAACTGGGCGCTGCCGGCGACCATGTCCGGCTTATCTGGGCCGAGAACCTGGGGCATCGCCGCATATTGTCCGACTCAGCAGTGATCGCGGAGGCTGTGAGTTTTGTGGAACAGCCATGCGCCGCGATATCGGTTCATTAGACGATTCTCATTTACTGGACCGCCCCGGCAAAATTGCGCGGCTTGCTCACATGCTTGTGAAGCCGCAGGGCAACAACGCTCCCGAAATTTATGTTCCCTTAACGAAATCGGTATCAATCGATATAGTCGCGTCTTACATCGGCGGATGGACTAGCCGATGTTTCTCGGCGCGGCGAGAAAACGGGAAGCCGCCCGAATCCCGGGCGGAACGGGTGAACGATGAATTTCTCTCTGAAAAGAACCGTGGTGCTGCCGGTTGCCGTTCTTGCCGCTTCACTGCCATTCGGCTCGCAGGTTCATGCTCAGGGGCTTTTCGATGCCCTGTTCGGCGGCGGCCGCGTGCAGCACATGCAACGCGAAGAGTTTCCGCCCGCACCCCGTGCTGAAAGAAGAGTGCCGCCGGTAAAACGCGCGGCTGCTCCCGTCGCAAAGATCACGGGCCCGACCTATTACACCTACAAAGCCGACGCTCTCGTTCGCGTCGATTTCGCCGCGCTGTCGAAGATTGCGCAGCCGGTATCTTTCGAGCCGTCGCTAGGCGGCACGTCCTTTCGGGAGGGCCTTGCCGGACTGGATGGGTTTGACCTCACCGCCGAGAAGGATGTCGCCAAGGCCCTTACCGATTATTATGCGGCCAACCCGGACTATATCTGGGTAAGCGGCGCAACCGCCAATGCACGCGCGCAGGACGCGGTTCGGGTTCTCGGCGAAGCGGCCACCCATGGCCTCGACGCGGCGGACTATGCCGTCACGGTGCCGGCGGTCGGCTATTCGCTGGACGACATGGCTGCGCGGCAGCGCGAATTGATGCGTTTTGAAATGACGCTTTCGGCACGCGTCCTGCGCTATGTTCATGACGCGCAGAGTGGTCGCGTCGATCCGAACAGGATTTCCGGCTATCACGATTTTCCGGCCAAGCCGCTGGACATGGTCAATGTTCTGAAGACGCTGGCTCATACCAGCGAAGTGCGCACCTACATGGAGTCCTGGCATCCGCAGAACGCGGAATACCAGGCCTTGCGCGTCGAACTCGAAACTTTGGAAGCCAGCTCGGAAAACGACATAGTTGTCGATCCGAAGCTGTTCCTGCGGCCGGGTCAAAGCAGCCCGGAACTGCCGAAGCTGCTTCAGCTTATCGCGCGCGACTATCCAGACGACATTGGTCAATATTCGGAGGTCCTGGGCCGGCTCGGCGCGAGCGAGGCCTATGTCGACGAACTGGTGCCCGTCATCAAAATGGCTCAGGAAAAGGTCGGGCTGAAGCCTGACGGCGTGATCGGGCCGCGTACCGTGGGCGAACTGGCCGGAACGTCCAAAGCCGATCGTCTCGACAAGGTGCTTTTTGCGCTGGAGCAGATGCGCTGGCTGCCATCCGATCTGGGCAGCCCCCGCGTCTTCATCAACCAGCCGGCATTCACGGCCAGCTACATCGACGGCGATACTGAAAAACTGAAGATGCGCGTGGTCATCGGCCGTCCGACCAACCAGACCAGCTTCTTCTACGACGAGATCAAGCAGGTGGATTACAATCCCTATTGGGGCGTCCCGCAGTCGATCATCGTCAACGAGATGCTGCCGAGGTTGCGACGCGATCCCGGTTATCTCGACCGCTCCGGTTACGAAGTGACCGATTCGAAAGGGCGGAAGATTCCTTCGTCCTCGATCAACTGGGGACAGTATGGCGCAAAAATTCCCTACAGCGTGCGGCAGACCCCCAGCGAGGCCAACGCGCTTGGCGAACTGAAAATCCTGTTCCCCAACAAGCATGCGATCTACATGCACGACACGCCGCAGAAAGCTCTGTTCGACCGCGATTCGCGAGCGTTCAGCCATGGCTGCGTCAGGTTGAAGGATCCGCGTGGCATGGCGGCGGCGGTGCTGGACACTACGGTCGACCATATCGCGCAGAAGCTCAAGCAAGGCCATTCGTCGGAGCGGGTGACGCGAAAAATTCCGGTCTATGTCGCCTACTTTACCGCCTGGCCGGAGATGAACGGCAAGGTCGAGTATTTCGGCGACGTCTATGACCGCGACGAGCACCTGAAGATGGCCCTGGAAAAGACCGAGGCAGTGCGTACGCCGAGTATTCGGCAAGTCTCCCAGGCGGAGAGCGAGTTCTGAAAATTTGAGGCACCCCAAATGGGGGGCGAAATAGTTTTCAAAGTATGCATACTGTCCTGCGTCTGGGACGGGCCTTATTTTGCTGAGTGTATTCGAAATTGTCGTGTTGCTAGCCGTTGTCGTTCCGACGGCCGGCTATTTTTTGTACGCTCATCTGGTCGTGCATCTGGTTTGCCGCGACAATGATGGCGCCGCCCGCTGGATTCTGCGGCTATTTGTCAGCAACTACCTATTGCTTGCCGCAGTCCTGTGGATGCTTTGGCTGACGATGCGCTGAACCCAGCGCAATCAGGAAAAATCGGGCAAGGGGTATGGTGGGCGATGCAGGGATTGAACCTGCGACCCCACCCGTGTGAAGGGTGTGCTCTCCCGCTGAGCTAATCGCCCGCTCGTTGCCCGAAGGCCAAGCGAGCCGCGATATAAGGGACGGGGATGATCGAAGTCAAGGCATCGATCAGTTTGCCGCCGCGATAAGTTTGTCGGCCAGCGATACCGTGAGCTCGTCGAAGTGCGAGATGATTTTCGACGGCTCGAATTCGCGCACATGCCGGTCTGTGTAGCCGAAATCGACGGCGACGACCGGAATGCCGGCTGCCTTTGCCGTGTCGATGTCGGTTTGCGAATCGCCGACCATGACCGCGCGATCGCGATCGCCCCCGGCAAGCGCGATCGTTTCCGTCAGATGCCGGGGGTCCGGCTTGCGGAATGCGAATGTGTCCTGGCCGCAGATCGCGGCGAAGTAACGGGTCATGTCGAGCGCTTCGAGAAGCTTGCGCGAAAAACCCTCGGTCTTGTTGGTGCAGACCGCCATCAGGAAACCGGCGTCGGCGAAACGATCGAGCGCATCCAGCACGCCCGGGTAGGGCAGGGACTTGCCGGGAATGTTTTCACCATAGTGGTCGATGAAGAGCGCAAACAGCCGGTCGTGCTCTGCGCCCGGCAGCGGCGTTCTGCTGGCAGCGAAGGCGCGCTCGATCATCACGCGGCCGCCATGGCCTACGAAGCTGCGGAAGCCAGTTGCGTCGGTGTGCGGCACGCCGCCGGCGCCGAGGCTGTGATTGAGGCTCGCAAGCAGATCCGGCGCGGTATCGACCAGTGTTCCGTCGAGATCGAATACGATGATTGGGCGGCTCATGAGATGTCCTGCTGCTCGAGGAATAAGTCGGTCGCGCATAGCCTGAGTGACCTTGCGGCGCAAGCAAAGTCGATTGGGCCTGAAGGGCAGAAAACCTTTGCCGAAACAGCCAAAGATGCTAGGAGCGCGACCGAACGAGGACGCGGCGACATTCCCATGGATGCAAGAGCATTGAAGATCGAGGCGGCGCGGGCCGCGCTTGAACATGTCACGGACGGGATGCGGCTTGGCATCGGCACGGGTTCAACCGCCGAGGAATTCGTGCGCCTGCTTGCCGAAAAGGTGGCGGCAGGCATGAAGATCATCGGTGTTCCGACCTCCGAACGCACTGCCGCACTGTGCCGCGAACTGGGCGTCCAATTGTCGACGCTTGACGAGACGCCGGAACTCGACCTGACGATCGATGGCGCTGACGAGGTCGATGCGCAGCTGACGCTGATCAAGGGCGGTGGCGGCGCGCTGCTGCGCGAGAAAATTGTGGCTGCGGCCTCGAAGAAAATGATCGTGATTGCCGATCAATCGAAGATGGTCGACACGCTTGGAAAATTTCCGCTGCCGATCGAGGTCAACAAATTCGGCTTGCAGGCGACCGAGCTGGCCATCGCTGCCGTTGCCGAAAATCTCGGCCTTTCCGGCCCGCTGACATTGAGGATGACGAACGGCGCGCCTTTTGTTACAGACGGCGGACATTTTATCGTCGACGCATCTTTTGGCCGCATTCCCGATCCAAGAGCGCTATCAAATGGTCTTCACGCCGTTCCGGGGGTTGTCGAGCACGGTCTGTTTCTGGGCTTGGCGCAGGCGGCAGTCATCGCGGGTGCGGACGGCATCAGAACGGTCCGCGCGACCCAATAAGAGGGAGTTTTATCCATTATGACGTTGGTCAATCGTGTTCGCCGCTTCTCCGCGGTTCTGGCGGCTTCGGCAATGGTCGCAATGGCGTCACCGGCCTTTTCGCAGGAAATCTCGGACGCGCATCTGAAGGCAGCCCGCGAGGCCGTGGCAGCGATCCGCGCTACCGACGCGTTCGACAACATCCTGCCTAGCGCAGCGGGGGCGCTGAAGGCGCAGCTTATCCAGAAGAATCCGGACCTTCAGGAGATCATCACCTCGACGGTCGATGAAACGACACTGAAGCTTGCCGGCCGCCGTGCCGATCTCGAGAAGGAGGCCGCCCTTGCCTATGCCCGGGTGTTTTCCGTCGAGGATCTGAACGGTATTGCCGCCTTCTACAATTCGGGGCCAGGCAAGAAGCTCCTTTCCGACGGCCCGATCGTGGCGCGTGAGGTAGACAAGGCTGCGGGTATCTGGCAGCGCGGTATCGCTCGTGATCTCGCCGAGGAAACCGGCAAGGCGCTCGACAAGGCTCTCGAGGGCAAGTCTGCTCCTGCGATCACCGATCCGGCCACTCCGACACCGACGCCTGACGCGGCGGCGCCTGCGCCTGCTCCCGCCAACTGATCGAGCTGTCACGAAATTGCATCGCTGAAAAGCCCGGCCTCTGCCGGGCTTTTCTTTTGCGGCTTTGGCTCCTAACTGTCACTTGCCGCGCACGGAGACAGAATCATGACTGCATACGACTACGACCTTTTCGTCATTGGCGGAGGCTCCGGTGGGGTTCGCGCCGCGCGCGTTTCGGCGGCACTCGGCAAGCGGGTGGCGATCGCCGAGGAATTCCGGTTTGGCGGCACCTGTGTGATCCGGGGCTGCGTGCCGAAGAAGCTCTACGTCTATGCCTCCCAGTTTCCCGAGCATTTCGAGGACGCCGCCGGTTATGGCTGGACGGTGCCGGAGGCGAGCTTCGACTGGCGCAAGCTTGTCGCCAACAAGGACAAAGAGATTTCGCGGCTGGAGCAGATCTACCAGAAGAATGTTCAGGGCGCGGGCGGCGAGGTGTTTCATACGCGCGCGACCATCGTCGACCGACATACGATAAGGCTGGAGAGCGAAAATCGCACCGTCACCGCCGACCAGATTCTTGTCGCCACCGGCGGCAGGCCGAATCCGCATGCGGCACTGCCTGGTCATGAACACTGCATCTTTTCCAACGAAGCGTTCGATCTGCCGGAATTGCCCAAGGCGATCGTGATTGCCGGCGGCGGCTATATTGCCGTCGAGTTTGCCAACATCTTCCATGGTCTCGGTGTCGAGACGACGCTGGTCTATCGCGGCAAGGAAATACTGAGCCGTTTCGACATGGACCTGCGGCGCACGCTGCATGAAACCATGGAAAAAAAGGGCATCCGCATCCTCTGCCACGAGCGGTTCACGGCCATCGACAAGCGTTCGGATGGCAGGCTCGATGCGCATCTGCAGGGCGGCGAGGTGCTGACAGTCGACCAGGTCATGCTGGCGCTTGGGCGCATCCCGAACACTGAAAACCTCGGGCTGGAAAATGCCGGCGTCGAACTGGGCAAGACCGGTGAGATCATTGTCGACGGTTATTCGCGGACCAATGTCGATAATATCTGGGCGATCGGCGACGTCACCAATCGGGTCCAGTTGACGCCGGTGGCCATCCACGAGGCGATGTGTTTTGTCGAGACGGCGTTCAAGAACAATCCGACGCAGCCCGACCACGACTGCATAGCGACGGCTGTTTTCTCGCAGCCGGAAATCGGTACGGTCGGCCTATCGGAAGACGACGCGGCCAGGAAGTTTGCAAATCTGGAAGTCTACCGGGCGACGTTCCGCCCGATGCGGCACACACTTTCGGGGCGGCAGGAAAAGATGCTGATGAAGCTGGTCGTGGATGCCGATACGCGAAAGGTGATCGGCGCTCATGTTCTCGGCCCGGATGCCGGCGAAATGGCGCAGCTTCTCGGCATTCCGCTGAAGGCGGGCCTGACCAAGGATGATTTCGACCGCACGATGGCGGTGCACCCGACGGCAGCCGAGGAACTGGTCACTATGTACAAGCCCACCTATCTGGTCAGGAATGGTGAGCGGGTGGAATAGGGCAGGCGGAACCGTTCGATTTCCGCGGGTTTCCGGGGTAGAATAGCCAGCCGGCTTCCTGTATAGAGCGCCGTTCCCGAACGCGGGAGATTTGCCGGGCAATTCCTGCCCTGAAGATTATGTATTGGGTGCGACAATGACGAAATGGTCCCCGAATTCCTGGAGAAGCAAGCCGATACAGCAGGTTCCGGCTTTTCCGGATCAGGCCGCTCTGGCGGAGACCGAAGCTCGTCTTGCGTCGTTTCCGCCGCTCGTTTTTGCAGGCGAGGCGCGCAAGCTGAAGAAGCAGCTTGCGCAGGTTGCCGCCGGAGAAGCTTTCCTGTTGCAGGGCGGCGATTGCGCCGAGAGCTTTGCGGAACATGGCGCGGACAATATCCGCGACTTCTTCCGCGTCTTCCTGCAGATGTCGGTGGTGCTCACCTTCGCTGGCGCGCAACCGGTGGTGAAGGTCGGCCGCGTTGCCGGCCAGTTCGCCAAGCCGCGCTCGTCCGACAACGAGACCAAGGATGGCGTGACGCTGCCGAGCTATCGCGGCGACATCATCAACGGCATCGAATTCGATGAAAAGTCGCGCATTCCCGATCCGGCAAGGCAGGAAATGGCCTACCGCCAGTCGGCCGCGACGCTCAACCTGCTGCGCGCCTTCGCGCAGGGCGGCTATGCCAGCCTGGAAAACGTTCACCGCTGGATGCTGGGCTTCGTCTCCGACAGCCCGCAGGGCGAGAAATACGAGTCGCTCGCCAATCGCATCACCGAGACGATGGACTTCATGAAGGCCGTCGGCATCACGTCCGAGACCAACTACGCGCTGCGCGAGACGGATTTCTACACCAGCCACGAGGCGCTGCTGCTCGGTTACGAGGAGGCGCTGACCCGCGTCGATTCCACCTCGGGCGACTGGTACGCCACGTCGGGCCACATGATCTGGATCGGCGATCGCACGCGTCAGCCCGATCATGCCCATCTCGAATATTGCCGCGGCATCAAGAACCCGCTCGGCCTGAAGTGCGGCCCTTCGCTGACGCCCGACGGCCTGCTAGAACTGATCGACATGCTGAACCCGGAAAACGAGGCGGGCCGCCTGACGCTGATCGCCCGTTTCGGCGCCGACAAGGTCGGCGAACACCTGCCGAAGCTGGTGCGCGCAGTGAAGAAGGAAGGCCGCAACGTCGTCTGGTCCTGCGATCCCATGCACGGCAACACGATCACGGCTGCCGGCTACAAGACGCGGCCGTTCGACCGCATCCTGCGCGAAGTGCAGAGCTTCTTCCAGGTCCACCGCGCCGAAGGCACCCATCCGGGCGGCATCCATATCGAGATGACCGGCAAGAACGTGACCGAATGCACCGGCGGCGCGCGCGCCATCCGCGACGAGGAGTTGCAGGATCGCTACCACACGCATTGCGACCCGCGTCTCAATGCCGATCAGGCGATCGAACTGGCCTTCCTCGTGTCGGATCTGCTCAAGAAGGACGCCGGCACAACTGAGAAGAAGGTCGTCAACGGCTGATCCATTTCATTCGAGAATACAAAAAGGCGCTGGTTTCCAGCGCCTTTTTCGTTCGGTATCGATGGATGCGGCCCTGACCCCCGGCATCAGTCCTTGCGGTAGAGCAGCCAGCTTTTGCTGGAGCGCTCCGGAATCTCGGAGAACTTTGTAACGCGGTTGCGGCCGTTGAGTTTGGAGCGATAAAGCGCTCGGTCGGTCTTGGCGTAGAGGTCTTCGGCACTTTCGGCCTCGGAGGCCATGCAGACGCCCATCGAGATCGTTATCGGCCCGTAGTTGACGCTCGCCTGGCCGCCGCTGGAGAAGGACGTCTGCTCGATCAGGAGCCTGATGCGCTCGGCGATGTCGAATGTCGACTGTTCGCTGGCGCCTTCGACGATCAGCGCAAATTCCTCGCCGCCGGTCCTGGCGACGAACATGTCTTCGCGGATGCTGGTGCGGAAGATGCCGGCGATGATCTGGAGGATCTTGTCGCCGACGGGATGGCCGTAACGGTCGTTGATTTCCTTGAAGCGGTCGATGTCGGCAAGGATCAGGGCGTTGAAGAGGATACCCCGGCTGCTGTTGTAGACCTTGGCGATTTCCTTGTCGAAGGCGCGGCGGTTCCAGATCAGCGTCAGCGGGTCGGTGTCTGCAAGCTTCTTGTATTCTTCGAGCTTGGACTTCACGCTTTCAAGCTCAGCCGATTTTTCGCTGAGCGTAGTCGCCACCTGCTTTCCGTGGTCGATCGTCGAATTCGTGGCAGTCGACATCACGCCGGCGATCTTCTGCAGCAATTCCCGGGAAATCGCGTTCCTGCTGTTCAGCCCGTCCGCCGTCTGATCGAGAATCTGGCCGTAGCGCTCGATGTGATTGCGCTCGCTGCGAAGGATGCCGGCGATATCTTCCAATTCCTTGGCGATCACTTCGCGGGCGTTTTCGACAATGCTCTGGGTGTGGTTCTGCGCAAAATATTTGCGGCCGATCTGATCGAGTTGATCCTGCGTCGGCCGATTGCCCAAGGCGATGACCTCGAGGCTGAGCTTCGGGTTCGAACCCGACAGCGCTTCGTAGAAAATCTCGTAATTGCGCGGCAGGGCCACGACGCCCATCTGGCGCATGGTCATGACCGTGTTGATGGCGAGGTCGTTGATTTCCTCACCTGTGGCGACCGCAGGCTGCATTTTTGCTCCACTTCACCATTGGAACCGAAGCCGGCCCCGTTTCCAATGTCAGACAGCCTGACGACCAAAACGAACGATCGGGGATGAGAGTTTGCGCCGGAACATACAACTGTACCGGCCCGTGAGGACGCCCCCTGCGACCTCTGCTTGCATTCATGCTATATGCTACCGAGCTAAAGTTTCCTTAATTGACTGATAGAACAGGCGCAAGTTGACAGCCATCGATCCGGGGAAGGATTGTTTCACAATCGCACACCATTGGCGTTGACCGTGAGTTTTCCGTCTGGATGTCGCAATTGCCAAAGTAAGTTGAATATACTTGTGGTGATATGAGTGGGTTTCAGCCGAAATCTGCCATTTTTGAGCATTGCGGGTACGAGATGAACGATACGCGAACTGGTTCTTGCAGCTGTGGCGCTGTCCGTTTCACGACATCGGGACCGTTGCGCGGCGTGATCTATTGCCACTGCAAGCAATGCCGCAAGCAAAGCGGCCATTTCTTCGCAGCAACCAACGTGACTGACGACAGAATCCTGATTGAAGGGGCAAGCAACATCACATGGTATCGCGGCTCGGATATTGCCAGGCGTGGCTTCTGCCGCATTTGCGGATCGGTTCTTTTCTGGAAACATGACGAGCTCGAAACGATTTCGGTCATGGCCGGCGCCTTCGATACGCCGAGCGGGCTGGAAGCCGACAGCCATATCTTCGTGGCCGACAAGGGCGACTATTACGAAATCGATGACGGTCTGCCGCAGTTTCCGCAATCGACGCCTTCCATCAAAGTGGCGGGAAACTGAACGGAAGAATTCAAAACGTTCTCGATTGTTGAACGGTTCGTCGACGGCTCGCGCTCTGCCCAGCGCGTTTGAACGGGCGTATATGATGGTCAAGGAGAAAGCCCATGACCACCATGCCCACATTGTTCATTTCCCACGGCGGCCCCAACATCGTCATCAGCGACACGCCAGCCCGGCATTATCTTGAAACGATCTCTGACCGTGTGCCGACGCCGAAGGCGATAGTGATCGTATCCGCGCATTTCGAAACGCATGGCGTGACCGTGGTGACCGATCCCAGGCCAGAAATGATCTATGATTTCGGTGGTTTTGCGCCGGAGCTTTACAAGATGATTTATGCCGCTCCCGGTGCGCCGGAGCTTGCCGAAAGGGTGCTGGCGCTTCTCGATCAGGCCGGGCTCGATCCTGCCAGGCTTGGAAAGCGCGGCTATGATCATGGCACCTGGACGCCGCTGAAACTGGCTTTCCCGAAGGCCGACATCCCGATCGTGCAGGTTTCGATCGATCCGAACCGGGACGCTGCCTGGCATTATGCGGTCGGGCAGGCACTTTCGCCCCTGCGAGAAGAGGGCGTATTGCTGATCGGCTCCGGCCATATCACGCACAACCTTCGCGCGTTCTTTTCGGTCATGCGTCAGGGAGCAGCGCCCGATCCGTCGCTCGCGGCCAAGGTGAATGCTTTTACCGACTGGTTCGAGGAGCGGTTGGCGGCAAACGATACGGCTTCGATCCTCGACTGGAAGAACACGGCGCCGTTTCCGTCAGAAAACCATCCGACCGATGAGCATCTGATGCCGATCTTCTTTGCTTTTGGGGCGGCTGGCGAGAAGGTGAGGGCGGAGCGGGTTCACGATTCCGTCGATCACGGCTTTTTCGCCAATGATTCCTATCTGTTCCACTAGGTTCGGGTGCGCTACATGATCCCCTTCCGGCGATTCGGCGGGGGATTTGTGCAATGGAACGGCTGATAAACGCTTTCCACAATTCGGTAAGAGCCTTTAGCCGGCTCATCCGCTCCGAAAAGGCATTTCAGCAGGAGGTTATCCTGCTGGCGATCGCAATTCCTGTCGGCTGGCTGGTGGCTTCGAGCTGGCGCGGCTATGCCTTGCTGATAGGCGCGCTGCTGCTTCTAATAATGGTCGAGGTGCTGAACACCGGCATCGAGGCCGCCTGCGATGCCGTTTCGCGCGAGTTCAACATCGACATTCAGCTCGCCAAGGACTGCGGTTCGCTGGCCGTGCTGATCTCGGTGATCATTGCCGCAGGCGTCTGGGGCATTGCCATCATCGAGCGGTTCAACGGCGTTCCTCTCTGAATAGGGTTCGCCCTTTCAAGCGGTTCCACCGCTTCCGGCGAGGCGTACTTCCAGCCGCCCCATCATTTCAGTCAATTCGGTCAGCTTGTCACGCATCGCCAGCATCTCCTGATGCCGCAACTCGTCGAGCTTTTCGTGCAGGGCCATGATTTCGATCTCGGCCTTCAGATTGACGGCGTAGTCATGGGTGGCATCGATGCGGTCGCGCTCGGCCTGCCGGTTCTGCGACATCATGATGACCGGCGCCTGTATGGCCGCCAGCATGGACAGGACCAGATTGAGGAAAATGAAAGGGTAGGGGTCGAAAGCGTCTGCCCGGAGAAGATAGACGTTTGCCGCTGTCCAGACCACGAGAAAGAGCAGGAAGGACAGTATGAACGTCCACGAGCCGCCGACGCGCGCAATCGAATCAGCAAGGCGCTCGCCGAGGGACTGGTGGTCCGTGTAGGCCTTGGCCGTGTCCTTCGCTATCGGCTTTCTGTCGATCGCGCTCTGAAGTACGTGATGTTCGAGTTCGGTCAGCGCGTCTGCCCTGCGGGTTAGCCAGCGGCTCGCCAGATCGGCCACGGTCTTGTTCATCGTCCCCTCCTTGCTTGTCATCAGAACTGTCAGTGGTCGCATCGAGCGGTATGGACGGATGCTTCGATGCAATCGAAAATGCTACGATGTGCCAAGTTGCAGGGAGGTCGCAATGCTCGACTTCGATAAGATCCGCGCTCGCGCGGCCAAGCGCAAGGGTGGCGATGCCGTTCTTGCCTCCCTGCTGGGCTCAGCGCCCGACAATGCGGCCCTGGCGAAAATCGCTGACCACCGCATTCTCTCGACAATGGCCGAGCGTGTCTTTGCCGCCGGTTTCGTATGGCGGGTGATCGAGCAGAAATGGCCGGGCTTCGAGGAAGCCTTTCTCGGTTTCGAGCCCAAACGGCTGCTGTTTCAACCAGATGATTTCTGGCACGACCTCACCAACGACAAGCGCATCGTGCGCAATCCGCAGAAGATAAAATCGGTGCGCGACAATGCCGCTTTCGTCGAGCGCATGTCGAAGGAGCACGGAAGCTTCGGCAAATTCCTCAGCCAGTGGCCGGCTGACGACCAGATCGGCCTGACTGCGTACCTCG
>VFQQ010001154.1_pt1 | contig 39706 bp, 61 predicted proteins | sample 3512341 | NCBI WGS metagenome assembly VFQQ01 (sample SAMN10412373, study PRJNA504923) | tailings metagenome | isolation source: Relicate 2 Philex TSF1 revegetated site | place: Philippines: Tuba, Benguet | collected 2017-08-29 | reverse complement strand
GCGCACCCCGAGCCAGCCAGACATTGCTGACCTGTCGCAAAGCTGCTGACCTGGCACTTGGTTGTCCTGTCCAACAGGCGCTGTGCATCATGGAGGCGGGCAAGACCTGGGTGCCCGCTAAGCCCTGGTGAGGAGCAGATGGGCTGCTGCTGCTGATGCTGCACATACCGCTGTGGCGCTTGCTTTGCCAACGGTGTCTGGGACTGGAGCAGGCAGCTGGGGCCAAAAGAACATCAGCGGTGGCGCGTGCGGGAGGAAACAGAGTGGCAGCCCCGCTTCCAGCTCCCGCCTGCAAACTGCGCTCCCACCAACTGACGATTCTAGTGCCCATGTTTCTTCTTTGATTGTGCGGGGAGCCTCTGGAGGAGCGCAGCAGTGCTAACCTAACACCCGCATGCTATCAGCTCTCAACGACTGACACTCCCACACTCTCTCTCTGCTCTTATCAATGTGCAGGGAGCCTCTGGAGGAGGGCAAGTGGGTGACAGACCCCCGCCTGCTGTCCGCACAAGCGCAGCAGATGGTGCAGCGGCTCCAAGAGCAGCAGCAGGGCGCAGCAGATGCAGATGCTGCAGGGGGGCAGGCAGCGGAGGCGGGCTAGCGGCAGATGTTGGCTGCGTGGCCTCCGCTTCCCGCTTAGCAGCGGATGCTGCCTGCGCGGGCCACCAGCAGATTGCTATTTGCATTCAGTGTGCTCATCGATGCATGGCAATTACTATCCAAGGCAGCAGGCGCTGCCGAGTGACATTTTATCAAGGCAGCACAAGCACGCGTGGTGCCAAAAACAGAAAATAATACAGGGCAACGCAGGGAGCTTTGTTGGGTTCAGCGGAGATTGTACAGCGGCAGGGCTGGGAGATTCTTGGATTGGCAAGCAATGGCTTGTCGTGGCGGGCAAAAAGTGGAATGGCACAGAGGAATGGTCGTACAATTCACCAGTCATGTCATGCGTTGGGTTTACTTACTGATGCTGGCCGGCAAACCAGGGGGCAAGAGCATCTGTTGCTACCGCTGCCGCCGCCGCTGCCGCTTGGCTGGCGGGGGCGGCGGCGCCATTGCGCCAGCTGCCTGCGCGGCTGCTGGCGGCGGAGCCTCTGGCGCGGCTGCTGCCTTCATGAGCGGGAAGAGGTTGCGCCGCACGGGGTCTGCGGGAGGGGGCGGGGAGGAGGGGAACGCGTTGCATGTTCGCTCATGAGCTAAGATACGGCGCCTTCCACAAAACACATGGGGCCGCCGGCTGCCCCAGGCCAGGCCACCACCGCTGAGCACAAATGCAGCATGCATGTGCCCGGCATGCCACGCCAGACCCTTGCCACGCACAGCAGCACCACAGCACATCGAAGAGCTGCCCCCCTGTTGCAGTGCCAGCCGCCCCACCTGCATGCTCGATGGCGCCCCTCCACATGATGCGCTTGCCCGGCTGCATCCGATCGTCTGGAGAGGTGCTGCAGTAGCCGTCGCCGCGGCAGTAGCAGCCCGTGCTGCTGCACCCGCCGCATCCGCCGCTGTAGCCGCCGCTGATGCCGTACCAGCCGCAGCAGTCCTCGCACATGCACAGGGTGTCACCAGAGGATGCGGGCAGCAGGCTGCTCGAGGACGGCTGCTCTGAGAGTGCTGCGTCTGCCGCCGCTGCTGGCGCTGCTGCCGCAGCTGCACCAAAGCCTGCTGCTGCACCGGCTGCTGCACATGATGGCCCTGGCTGCTGCTGCTGCTGCTGGGGCTGCCGCTGCGCTGCCACGCCTGCCGCGGCCGCTGCCACCGCTGCTGCCGGCTGCGCTGCGGCAGGGCGCAGCTGCGGCAGCGGCCCTGCACCAGGCACCATCTCTAGACCCAGGCCTGGCGGCAGGCGGTCTGGGTAGTGGTCTGGGAAGAGCACGCTAGGGTGAAACCGCTGCATGCTCGTCAGGGTTTCTTGCGGCATGAAGGACAGCGCAAACGCCCACAGCGCCGGCTGCTGCGGGAAAAAGTAGTCGCGCCAGGCGTCCATGTTGGGGCCCTCTGTAACCTGCTGGGCTGCAGGGGCTGGCTCGGCTGCTGCCGCCGCAGCCCCATTGTTACCAGCGGTGGGCGGCGCGAGCGGCGGCAAGACGGCGCGGCGTGCTGCCTTGCCGCCGCGTGTGATGCGCCGCTGCCGCTTCTGGCGGGCCTGGCCGCCGCCTGGCCGCGCCTGGCCTGCAAGGGAGGACAGCAGGGGCTGGAAGAGTTTGGGCCGGCCGTCGACGAGGCGAGGGTGGTTGAACGGCGGGTGGGGCTTGGGGGTGGGGCAGGCGCGGCCCGCTGCGCTTGATCGCCTCACCGCGCGTTTGCGCCATGTATGTTGGACTTGTAAGCGTGGCGGAGCTGCGCTTGGGTGGGGGCGCTCGCGGGTGTTGACAACGCACGGCGGAGCTTTAAACGAGACGCTGGATGCGATCGTGATGCTATGCGGCGCTGATTGTTGCGTTTCGGAAGCTGTGGGGTCCGCCGGCCAGCATGTGCGGCGCACGCTGCCGGCGCTTTGCACATGCGCAAGGACGTCGCCGCTGAGAAGACTGCGAGCTGCTCGGGCCAAGCACCGCATGTTGCAGTATTAAGTGATTTGACGTCCTTCATCATTCATCACACTGCAAGGGTGTCCGCCCGCTGAAGCGGGGACGCACACCCACCGCACACATGATGCAGACTGCGGACCAATCAAGCCGCCAGCCTGCACAAGGAGGACTTTCAGAAGTTCTCCCAATCTGTTAATTGAACATAAGACGCCTGTGGCTGGATGCATCAAGCGGTGGCGAGGATGCTGTGCATGCCATGTGCATGCATGCCCGCTGCGCGCACATGCCGCCACAGACACCCTAAACCAGGTGCCGCTCTTTCTGCAACCCCCTCGCGCTGCCACTCTGAATCTCGGCAACAGTTGTTCGCCCGCCTCAGGACTGTGCCAGTGGTGCCTCTGGACTTGGGCCGCTCCGCGAACCATCCTCCCTTCTGGCTCTTTGGTCGTTAATCCGCTTGTTCCGTCTGAGGGAGGTAAGGCGGTCGCATACGTCCCTCCTCCTGTGTGTGTCGGGCCAAGTCCCGCGCCCTTCCCGCAGCTTGCGCCCCTCTGCGGTGCCCGTCCTGCCTTTGCACACCTCGATCGTGCGTTACAAGCTCTTGCAGCGCTGCCGGCACGCCGATAGCGCGCCAAGACGGGTGGCCTTGCACCGCCGCCTGCCCTCGCTCCGCCACTGCTCGCCACAGCATGCATGCATAATGCCGCAGCAAGCTTTCTCATGTTCTCCAGCTCCTGCAGGCTTGGCTTTAGCACTGCTGCAAGGACCCGCCAGGTGGCGGCAGACGCGCTGCCCGGTGTCATGACTGTTGTGGCCCAGCAGCCGCGGTCTGAGCCGGCATCCAGCCGGCACCGGGAGGTGAGGGGTGAACTGCAGTGAAGCCCGGGCACAATCAACGCTTGTTGGTCCCTGCCCACCTCCACTATACCTGTGCTCCACCATCTCTGTCACTGCTCACCTGCCCCCTGCCTTTCCTGCCCTGCCTGCTCACCGCACTGCCACCTCCTCCCCGCAACGCGGCCCTGCCCCCACTGCCAATGCGGGCAAACCACCGCCCACTGACCCAGAACAAAGCAGCCGTCCTCTCTCGCCCCTTCTGCCCCCTGTCACAGTTTGCCAACTTCCTGTCGGTGGCCTCTTCGGTCCTGGGCGGCGCAATCCTGCAAGTGTTCCTCAGCCCGCCCGCCGTCGTCACCGCCGATGCGGCCGCTGACCCCGTAGCCTTTGGCTGGTGCGCCGAGCTGCTTGCCTGCCCCGCCTGGCAGCGCTCCTGGCAGCTCAGCTGCGTGGTGGCCTTCTGCTTCGTGTTCCTGAGCATTATTGGCTGCGCAACCGCCGCCGTGGCAAGCACCAGCACCTATTCCCTGGCCGCCGCAATCCTCTTCTTTCTGGCCTCTTTCATGGCAACCGCCGCCGCCGTCCTCTCCATTGTCTTCCTCTCCTTCTCGAAAGCCATCTGCATTGCCACCTCCGCCCTGCTCGTCGGCCTGCTTCTGACTAGCGTTCTGCTTAGCTGGGATGGCCTGATGATGGGTCTGGACGACGTTGTGTTGGGGCCGCGTCTGTGGAAAGCGGCAGCCAGGGGCGACCTGGCCGCCGTGCGGCGCTACATACGGATGGGAGCAAACCCTAACTGGGGCGGCCGTGTTCCTGATTGCCTTAGCACTGAGCAGCGTATGAACGTCGTTTTCTACGCAGCAGAACACCATCATTACATCGGTGAGTTTCGTGCAACGCCATATGCCCTCAAGTTGCGCTGGTTTCCACACAGTTTTTTACTGTTTGATACCTACCCTTGCAGGCGTGACCCCTCTTCACATCGCAACCGACTTCGGCCACTTTGAGGTTATGAAAGAGCTGCTGCGTCATCCAGAGGTGAAACTATCAGCGGCAGATGGCCAGGGAACCACCGTATTGCACATCGCGGCAGCAAATCTGGACTACCAGATCGTCGACTTCTTAAGATCTCGGGCAGATTTGACTGACACCAGCTGGGAAAAAGACAAGTATGGTTGGACACCTCTGCTGGCAGCCATGGGTAAGAATTGAAGCAGCAGTTCGATTGAAATCTGCATTACGCTGCTGCTGCCAGCACCTTGACTCAACTTATCTGACTGAGCTGGCTCAAGTTAGCTTGCCTATGTTCGCAGAGGCTGGCATGCCCGTCATAGATGAGGAATTTAAGTATTCTCGCGTGGCATCGGAGAGGTGGAGCGATCATCTTGCAAGTAAGCCTTTTCTTGCAGGTTGGCCCATCTTGTGTCATGATATGAGCACACCCTGACTGTGACACTTGCTTGCCAACATTGTATGCAGGGGTCAAATCTGACTGCAGTAAGGGTGAGGTCGCAATGCTGCTGCTGCTGCCGCCGCCGCCGCTTTCTCTACGTGAGATACTTCTGCTGTATGCTTCATCAGCAGCGAACCAGCACCAACCCGCAGTCCACGCAATTCAAGTTTTTCTTGCTTCTCACAGACACTAACCGGCGTCACCGCAAGAAAACCATCAAGCGCCTCATGTACGGCCCAGACAAGCCTGACACCCTCAACGCCATCAGCCCTACCCACGATCTGACGGCGCTGCAGCTGGCAATCAAGCGGCAATGGTGGTCCATTGCTGAACTTCTGATTGAAGCAGGTGGGCTCTGTGGCGCACATGCTTTTGCCGTTCTGCACCCCTGCAACAGGTCGAAGACCGACCCCTAGCCAGTGCGTGTCCTATCTCTGTAGGAGCAAGTGTTGATGTGCCAGCGAAGTCATCCACATTAGGCCTGGCCTGCATCACACCAGGGAAGCGTAATGCCCAACCCGGCAGCATGGTAGAGCAGCTCATCAAAGCTGGGGCAGCCGTCGATGGGCAGGGTAAGTGACATCGCCACCCGGCATTTCGCGGATGCCTATTATGCAGCGATGATGCGAGAGCAGCTGGCTGCTAGTGCAAAGTTGGCGGACTGGTTCGGTGCTGTGTGCACCAGGCGTGGTCGACATACCTTGGTGGCACCTGCATGGAAGTTTACAGGGTGCAAAGCAAAAACCATGGTCATATCTGCCGTGCCCTGCCTGCTGCGTGCAGATGACTTTGGCGAGACCCCGCTACACTTCTGCCTTTCCTACCTCTCAACAGCCAGCGAGGCGCTAGCTCCATGGGACAGCTACCAACACATCTTCGAGAGTGTTGGCGTTCTGCTTCGCTCTGGCGCAGACACCAGCCTGCGCAACCCCGCTGGACTGACGCCGCTGATACGAGCAGCTGACGAGCCCCAGCCCCTCGGTCCAGAGCTGACCGCAATGGTTCTCTCCTTTACACCTGACGTTGAGGCCACTGATAAAAAGGGGCGGACAGCATTGGATCGTGCTGTTTGTCATGGCAAGTAGTACATTGACCTTTTCATTGATGCAGCGTAGACCAGCCTCCAGTTAGCACAGCGGTTGCACTTACTTGCCCTTAGCGGGGGCAGCAGTGGGTAGCAGCCTACGCCAGAATCTTTGCTGGCGTGCTGCGTTGCCAGCAGCAATGTCCAGCAATGCGTCAACAATCACAACGTCCTGTGAAAGCTCCGTGGTATTGTTTACCGCCCCTGCAGGCCATCTCGAGGTGGTTGAACTGCTGCTGGCTGCCGGAGCAAATCCCAACCCGGCGCGCCCCGCCATGGCAACCAAACCATTCACTCTGTTCAGTCCCTTGCAATTGGCTGCAAAGTTTAAACAGGTTGAGGTTGCCAAGCTGCTCATTGAGCACGGGGTGAGCTGAAAACTGATGTGTATATCACTGAGTGAATGCGCTTGTGCAGGGACAGATAGCATCGTTGGCATGCCACACTCGATTGATGCACTCCCAACCGAGGGCAAGTAAAACACACTGTGCCACCTTTCTCAACTGGCTTGCAGGCCGATGTCAACATTTTCTCTCGCCAGCTGCCCGAGGAGACGAACCTGCAGACAACGGCAGCTCGGCTGCGCATCAAAGGCGCTCAAACACATCGGCTTTTGAGGGTGCCGCCGCTCATAGATGCAATCCAGTCCAAGCGTCCAGAGATGGTCGAGCTGCTACTGGAGAACGGGGCTGACATTGTGGAAACAGGTGGGCGAAGTGGCCATTGATCGCATCGCTTGCCTTGATTGCCAATGTAAGGGTGATAGCACCTGGTGGCCTCAAGTTGTGAAGCATCCTCTAAGCACGCAGGCAACTCGACATTTCCCAGTCCGCTGTTTTTTGCGGCGACATACAGCTGTGGAAAGATCATTCGACTGCTGATTGCGGCCGGCTTGGATCCAGATCAACCCGATACCAAAGGGCGGACTCCTGCTGACTGTGCTCGGTAGGAAATCTTGATGCTTTGGCAGCGCTGCAAGGTGAGTCAGGTCAGCTGCCTGGCGGCACCTTCAGCTCTGTTCTGAGTTTGGCAAAGCACAGCTGTCCCTGCATTCTTGGGGAGCCGAGCAACCCTTCATCTGCTGTCAACAGCAATCTGTTGGATTATGCTGCTGCAGATGTGGATCACCCTGACTCGGATTCAGAGTGGTCTACAATTTCTAGTGATGATGGCGCGGGGCAATCCAATGTGGAGTGCAGCAGCCAGCCGGGCACACCGATTGCACCAGCTGGCCTGCTTCACCCACCCACCTCACCAACTGAGCTTCACCAGTCTGATAGCCTGCCGCAGCATGAAGGTAGGGTGGGTTTCCGGGCGGTTTTCAATTGATGCCAAATCGGTGCCGCCAACTCTGCACGGTGTAACTGCACACCGCATGGGTGCACACTTTTCTGCAGCGATAGACATCCCGCTGGAGTCCATGACTCCGATGCAAGAGCCTTCAGTGCCAAGGATCTCCATCTTTGGCAGGCTGGCGCAAGCAGCTGCACATTTAGCGCTGCCGCTCCGGCGCAATAGGAACAGCTCCATGGCACCCATGTCGCCACAGGTCTCTCGGCAGCATGAGGGTGAGGCTTTTGTTCCAGAAATGGTGGCGCAGTTGGGAATGGCAATTCGTTGCCGAGCATACACCTGCACGCCGACTTACTCATGTTCTCCTGAGTTAAGTCTCCCCGCGCTCCTGTCTGTCGTGCTGCAGAGCCGCCGCGCGCCGCCAGCTTCTCCAGATCAAGCTCTGCCTCAAGCTGTGCATCTGGCCCAGCTTCTCCTGCAAGCTCAGACGGGTGACAGCTGTGGCATAACCACATGCACATTGAGCTTGTAGATGCCAGATGCCCGGTGGCAGCAAATTGAAGACTTGGATGCAGGGAACGGTTGCATGCGATGCCGGTTGCACTGGTTGAGAAGCGGTGTTGTGGTCATGCACTAGTCGATGATTGGTGGCCGCGCAACAGACGCTCTTAACCTATCCGCCGCGCAGGGAGAAGGCCATGGCTGATAAAGCCATGGAGCTTGCCACGCAGGCAGAGGAAGAGGACAAAAAGCAAAACTGGGAGCAGGTGCTTGGCAAGGGCCCATTGGCCTGTGGGCATTGCCATCGTCAAAGGTATGCATAAGCCCGCCCGCACAAGCCGTCTGTTCAGCCGGCTGCTGGGTTTTCAACTGCGCAGGCACTGGATCTCTACTGGAAGGCGCTCGAGTACTTCGATGCAGAAACTCGGCCTGAAAAGGACATTGCGGTGTGTGAAGTTACGCGAAAGAAGGTGCGGCTTGCAAACTGCTTTGCCTTCAGCTGTCTCCAGCTGGAACTCTAAACAGTCATGCTTTGTTGTGCTGCAGCTGCCTTGTTTTGTTGGCGTGCTCGCCCAACGCTGTCATTGCCATCAGCTACAACCATGCCTTGCTTGCAACCCTGGGTCTCTATGCTGCAGTACAAAGAGTGCTTAGGCCGTGCACAGCACATCGCCAGCATGCTGTGCGGGCAGCTGACGGCCGAGGTGGAGGCCCTCACCAGCTCAATCAACCATGAAGAGCCGCGGCGGCAGCAGGGGCAGCGGCGCGACGGCGGTGGCAAAGCACAAAGGTGCAAAAGGGGCTGTGGGTGCAGAGCAACAGAGCTGCTGCTGCTGGTGGCACGTGCAGGATCGTGCTCATAGACCCAGCAGGTTCAAGTCCGCTTTCGCAGCGTTGCCTTTGTGAAAACCTACTCTGCGTCTACCTGTTCAGGAGGAGAAGGACAAAATAAGAGCAGCCTCGGCAGCGCAGCTCCGGAGGAGGGCACAAGCGCAAGTGAGCTGCCGCCCCTGGTGCTGCTGCATTTGAGCAGCCAGGTCCCCTTGTCTTGTGGCCCACACTGTACACCATCACACGTGCGCTGGTTGATTGAAATTTGGCTTCGTGCGCGTACCCACCCTGCTGCAGGCCTGGTATGAGCTTGTTACCAAGGGCAGCAATCCCACACACGCGTACTGTCGTCCAGCCCTGTATAGAGTGAATGTCTCCTGCACATACATCTTTGTTTCGTCGTTAATCGCTGGGGTGCCCGGCCCTGCGTGTGTAACGCCACTGGAAGTGCCCTCATTCTGAGCAACAAGGGTGATCCAGGCCGGTCAGCTGTCAAGTCCGCATATGCAGGCCTCAATGCCATGATGCTGTGGCCCTTGCTGTGCGTCCCTGCATGCTCTGGCTTTGCTAGCTAAGAACTGAGATCTGGCATTGCCACAGTGCACGCTGGTGACGCTGGCGGCACTAGCGCAGCGGGCTCGGCAGGGCGGCCTTCATGCCCGCGGTGGCTGGCTGCTTTGTCATTACACAGCGTTGGCTCAGCAGAACTCCAGCCCAACCCAGCAGCAACATCCAAAGCACCACAGCTTCGTGCACCACTGCCGCCTACAGTCCTTAAGCTTCCTCTAACAGCTTGCGTCAAACACCTTTAGGTAAGAGCCCTGGCTACAAGCAGCTGTGCACCGAGGGCTCCAAGGCGCCGCTGCCGCGGTGCTTCACTCAGCACGCCCTGCTGCCTCGTTTGCCCCGATCCCAGGCGCGTCCGAACGCCAGCACCATGTCGCCTTCGGTCTGGCTGCCCGCCCGGAGCCCCGAGGTAGGCCAAGCCCACCCACCGGTGAGCGGCAGCGCCAAGCCGGCGGCAGCCCCTGCGGCAGCCGCCACTCCGCACCCCCCTCGCCCCAGCCCCGCGCACGGACACCGCCGCGCCTATGTCACACTCCTCACCAAGTGAGCGATTGTGAGCCCAGCACCCGTGCAGGCCCCGCCGGCCGGCCAGGCCCAGGATCTCAACCCCAGGCCGGCGGCGGCGCTGCCTCCACGTCACACATTGCTCCCTGACCTCGGTCACACCTCACCCTGCCTGGCATACCTGTGCCAGGGACCTCATCCGGCCGCCCAACTACATCTGCTGTACCACGCTCAACCCGATCCCATCCCAACCCATCCCTTATCCTTACCCTAAATATCAGCCGCTCAGCTCACTGCCTCCGCCGCCTCCGCTCCCTCCCAACTTGTCCCAATGGCTTGGCAGGGACGCCTATCTGCCGGGCGTGCAAGCGCTGGCCCGCAGCCTGCGGCTGGTGCGCACGCGCTACCCGCTCATTGTCATGTACACCCGGACCTGCAGGTGGGGCAGCTGGGGTAGAGTGAATTGCGAAGCGTGTGGAGGCGTGGCGGGTGGCGGCATGGGGTGCCTCCTGCCCTTCCCTGATCTCGTCCGCCGCTGACCTCACTCCCGTTCCCAAGCGGGCCGCCCTCACACACTTGCCCTCCCTGCTCTCATTCACCGCCAGCCTCAAACACACACCAAACGTACCACCCTGCCGCAGCCAGTCGGCACTGGAAGCACTAGCTTCGGAGCCGGGCGTGCAGCTGCAGTTCACGGAGCAGTTTGAGGCGGACGGCGGTGAGGCGCCAGCCCTGGGAAGGGTCTGCCCCAAAGTGGGCATGCGATGCCTGTGTGAACCTTGGCAAAACGGCAAGACCGCAGCCGCAATGGCAGTTGCCAGCAGCTGCACTCCTTGCTGCCCTGCACAAACAGAAGGCGCTCGGCCGACTTGTAGCCCGCCCTCCTGCCCTGTTGTGGCCACCCCGCCCCGCAGTTGACCACAGCGAATACAAGCGCTCGCTGTACCTCGAGTGCTGGAACAAGGTGAGTGGTGTTGAGCCCGCCGACGACCCTGGCTTGCCAACTGCAGCTTGCACTACCCGCATGCACTGGGAGGGCTGGCTGGTTCCATGTACGTGCGGATGCCTTCCGAAGGCTGACTCCCGTGTCTTGATTCACCTGCAGCTGCGCATGTGGGAGATGACGCAGTATGACAGGTGGGCTGCGTGCGTTAGGGTACAAGCCATGCGTTATTAGCCGGCAGTTTGCTACACAGTTTACTACTGTATGCATCTAGCAGGGCCATGCATGGCGGGGCAGCAATTGTGTGCATGTGCAGCGGGGTGGAGGGTGCCGCCTCTGGCCTGCATGCACTTGCTGCCACTCTAAATGAGGCAGCATTCCAGTGGTCCATGAGTGTAGGCTGGTTTACCTGGACGCAGACATGATCCTGCTGAAGCACACGGGTGGGCTGGGAGCAGGGATGGGCAGGCGACCAGGAGAGCGTGCAGGCGGCCGTGGGGTTGGAACACACATCCTTATCACATTTTTCAGCAATGGCGGCGCGACTCGCTCGGCATCCAGCGCACACCTCTGCTCATCTTGCATCTCTCCATCCAAACTCAACTGCCCTGCTCTCTTGCTGGCTGTCTGCACCGTGCTCTCCTGCAGACCACCTGTTCGAGCTGCCGCCCGGGTTCTATGCCGTGGGCGACTGCTACGGCGGCCGCGAGTTTGGTGAGCCATGTCGTCTGTATGCACAGTGTGGTGCACCACCGTGGGTGTCCCGCCTGCTGTGCGCCAGCGGCCTGCAGGGCCACGCGCAATGCTGCTGCCGCGTCGCACTGGAAACCGTGCCGGTTTGCCTGGTGCCCAACAATCCTGCCTAGGGTTTTGTCCCCTTTAGAGGAGGAGCGCAACTCGTGCTGCCACTTCACGCCGGACGCCACCCCCGAATACTTGTGAGGCGGCAGGGCAGGAGGCTGCTGAGCATGCCAGGGCGCTGCCGAGCATGCCATGCAGTGCGCTCCGCAGCACTAGTCTAGTCTAGTGTAACAGCTTAGCGCCAGCCCCTGAGGGCTCAAAAGCACTGGGGTGCTTGACTGAGCCTCTGCTGCCTGCTCACCCCCTGCAGCAATGCCGGCGTCTACGTCATGACGCCCAGGTGTGCAAGGGCGGGCCGCTGCTGCCGCTGGTGCTCGGTCCTCATCCGTGCGGCAGGCTGTGCTGCATTGCAGCCTGACCTCTTGCAGCCAGCTCAGCAGAGGTGCAGGCAATGTGCCCGTGAAGTGCTTTGGATGGCAGCAAGGCTCAGGTCCAGGCATAGCATTATGTTTCACATCACCTGTCCTCTCGCAGCCTGGCTGGGTCCAGGCACAGCATTATGTTTCACATCAGCAGTCCTCCTGCAGTCTGGCTGAGCTGGAGGAAATGAAGGCCGCGCTGCGCGAGGGGCGCATCAAGGTGCAGTACTGCCCCCTTGTTTGGTCCGTTGGTCCTGTTTGAACAACAGCTTTGTGCCGACTGAAGTCTGACAAGCAGCACCAGCACCGGTTCGACAACCCCGCCTCTCAGCCTGTGCTGCTTACTGACCCAGGTGATCGACCGCCAACTCAGCTGTGTGCGCCTGCTCCCCCAAACCACCGCAGGTCCGGTTCTTTGCGGAGCAGGATTTTCTCAATGGCTTCTTCAAGGTGAGGTCAAACAGGACATTGTGCAACAGGACATGGCGCGCTTGTGGAGCAGCTGGCCTTGCTGGCTGCTGGCGGCACATGCGGCGCAAGACCGATGCTTCCCGGAACCCTCGCCAAGGGAGCCTTGTTTGCCGTTGTCCGAGCCCTGCACCCACTCCTGCACAATGCCTCACTACTCTCACCCGCAGGGCCAGTGGCGGCACCTGCCCTACTGCTACAACGGCCAGAAGCGCATCAAGGTGCACCACCCCGACCTGTGGGACATGGCAGACATCTACGTCATACACTACGGTGAGCCTTTCATGTAGAAGCCGATGCTGTGGTTTGGGCAGAAGCACCCTATCAGAGCGGGACATGGCAGACATGTATGTGATCCACTACGGTGAGCTTTCGTGCTCTAAATGAAGAACAGGAGATGCTGCCACATATTGTCGCTGATTTGCCGTTACAATAGGAACATGACAGACATTTACGGCAACCATGTGCTGCCTCCCCGCTCTGGCCCTGCGCAGTGGATGAGAAGCCTTGGAGCCACCGGTACAGCGAGGAGAACCTGGCCTACAAAGAGGAGTGCGACTACTGGCGAGCTTCCGGGGGCTGGGCTGGTCTGCTTTCCATCCCCAAGGCAGTCTGTTCTTCGCTGAGCATGGTACCAGTGGACAGTGAGACCGCCTGAATATAGCTGTACAGCTGCACTCGCTGCTCATCAACACTCTCACGCCGCTTAAGTTTCTCCCTGCCACCACCCGCCCGCCCAACCTGCCGCAACGCAGGTGGGACGTGTTTAAGGGCCGCCTCGCGCCGCAGGCCCTGCCCCGCCGCCAGATGAGCACTGGCTTGGATGGCATTCCCGCCTCCGCATTCGAGCTCCTGCCTGCCCCTGGAGAGGAGCAGCCGGCGGCGGCAGCGGCCGCCTCCCTCTCGCGCGCACACACGCCGCTGCCGCTGCAGCTGTCACGGGCTCCCACCCCTGTGGGGCCGATTGAGCGTGCCAGCTCGCTCACAGCCGCCCTGCCCCAGCAGTCAACAGCCTGAGCAGGGGCACAGCAGCCACAGCAGGCGGGGCACTCAGCCAAGCCAGCTTGGCAGCAGGCGGGGCCGGTCAGCGCTGCAGGCCGCCTGGCTTGCCCAGCTTGCTTCTTCAACTTGCCTCCTTCGCCTTGTTTGGTGCATCGCAGAGGGCACACGCCCTGTCCCTAGCCTCACCTCCAGCTTATACCGATGAACGTCATCCCTAGATCAAGCCCTGACTCTCTAGGCACGTCCTGGCATTTCCGGGTTTGCCAGCGCCCCATCCTGATTTGTTTGCAGTCAGCTTGCTGCAAGGCAAGGCCACCTGCCCTCCTTAACAAGCCCTGAACCTGATGCCCTGATGCATGGCACTGTAGCGCCGCCCACAGCATGAAACTGCCTGAGGTGGTCAGTTAACAAAAGAATCGCGTTCTTGAACCCCTGTACATGTCGCCATCTTGTCCTTCCATACACCTGGCACCTCTGTGCGTTGCTCGACTGCTTTGTTGCCCACCAGCAAGCAGTTGCATGACGGTTGTCGTCAAAACGTTGTAAGCAGTTACTCTGGCAAGCATGCTGTACACAGGAAGGATCGCACTGGCTGCTCGCTACTTTCAAACATCGACGGCCCCCACCTCCACCGAAATGGCAAGCGGCTCCAGCTTGAGCTGTTTCAAAGCGGGCTGCTGGCCCTCTTCTGGCTGTCCCTCCTCACTTTGCTCAGCTAAAACACTGTCGCCAGGGACGTGCTCTCCTGCTGCTGCCGCCGCTGCTGCTACTGCTGCTGCTGCTAGCCTGGATGCTTCCGCAATTGGTGCTTGCTGGGCGTCCGCCTGCACCTGTTCCTGCCCAGCTGCTGGCGGAGCCTCGTTGCCGCCTGCTGCCGCCTCTTGCTCCGAGCCCTCACTGCCCATTCCTCCCTGGCTGCCACCCTGGCTGTCGCTCTCTTCAATGCTGCTGCCCTCCTGGCTGCTGCCTCCTGGCCCCTCTGCCGCCGCCCCTGCTGTGCCTGCCGCCCCTGCCGTGCCTGTCGCGCCTGCTGTGCCTGCTGTGCCTGCTGCCCCTGCTGTGCCTGCCGCCTCCAGCTCAGCGTCTTCATCCACCTCAGCACCTTCATCCACCCCAGCATCCTCAGTCTCCAGGTAGTAGGGTGTTGCCTGCAATTGACACATTAAATACGTGGAAGTGGAGTGGTTGAGCATGTCAGCGGGTTGAGGGTTGCAGGCACACGAACATGATGGAGAGGAGAGAGCATTGCTTGCATTGGCGCAGCATAATGGTGAGGGGAGCGGGTTGTCTGCAGCAGCGCAGCTATGGTGGAGCGGAGGGCATGACAAGGGCAGTGGGTTTTTGGCAACTTGGCATGGTAGCAGCCAGGCAAACCGCAGGCAAGCTGCACTCAAGCACTAGATCCTCGGACGCATTGCACTGGCTTGTACAGTTGGTTTCACCTGCGGTCGCGGTGCCGCTTCATATTGCACGAAGCGAGGGGCGTTAAAGCCAGGCGGCCCCAGTACTGCCACGGCCCCCAGATTGGTGGAGCTGTCTCCAAACTGGGGGTAGCACGGCGCGCTGAACACCTGCGCGCAGCACACGGAGAGCGCCAGCAGTGGAGGACAGCACAGCAGGATGGAAGCTACAGCCTCTGCAACCACCAAACCACACAACCCAAAATGCCATGCATGCCTCCCAACTCAGGCACCGCCATGCAATTCCCAGCCAATGCCAGCTTGGTGCAGCAAGCAGGAACAGCACTGGTCCAAATGGCTCGCCCGGGGGCTAACCCCGCTGGTACAAGTAGATAGAGCGGCAAGCGCACGGTGTACAGCTTGCCGGCCGGAGTGGTGTGGTCCAGCGTCCAGCCGCCGCTCATGGGCTGCATGTCTGGACGCTGCACACGCGAGTCCGGCCCTGCTTGGCGGCGGGATGATGGACTTGCTATACAATTGGCGGCAGGCTCGAGTACAAGGGCAGCCCTGCCACCAACACAACCGTGCCAGGGATGGCATGCAGCTCATCCTTGCGGCAGGCGTACCCTCGTGGCCCCTCAGGATGCAGCGCAGGCCGTTGTCCCGAAGGAACGCTTCCGTCACATCCGGCCCAAAGCGGATGCCTGCGGCGCAGGTGCAGTTGTGAGAGCAGTGACACGCGGGCGGCACGATGGCGGTCAGCTGTCGTCAGGGCCCCGCACGCAGTGGGAGGCATTGGGGCTGGTGCCAAGCATGCAAGCCAGGGGGCGGCAGGCCTGATGCCCACACAAACAAGAACAGCAAGAACTGAGCCAGCCGGAGCAAGCTCCTGCCCATCCTGAGGCGGCCTCACCCACGTCGCCCGGTCGTGCGCCCAGCTGCACTCCCGCCTCGCTGCCTGGGTCACTCCTGGGGCAGGACAGAGTGGAGCCAGGCATTCGCATTGGGAACTGGCAATGTGCCACAAGGACTGAGCTATACACCCTGATAACACACACACACAGTTGCCTTAACACTGCAAGGCATGCAGTGTCATGCAAGCCTGCGCATGATTGCAATGTGCAGAAGTCTGAGACAGAAGCCAGCCAGCCCCAACTTCTACTCACCACAGTAGGTCGGCCCCCAGGCGCTGCTCTGCAAGCCAGCCAGCCCTGTTGCATTCAGCTCACCACAGTAGGTCTGCCGCCAGGCGCTGCTCCGGCTTGGCTGGGTCTGGGTCCTCCCCGCCCTTTGAGGAGGCGGCAATATCTGCCAGGCTCGCTATTGCCACCTCTGCAGGCAGGGTCAATACAAGGGGAAGCTAGTAAAATGGGGCGCGACCACTGCTGCGCTGTCCTTTGACAGCCCACACTCAACCCAGCTGCCCGCCTCACCGTCGGGCAGGCTACGGCGGGTGGCGCGCCTCGGCGGCCGCCGCGCCAGCCCTCCATGTACCACCAGTGTGCTGCCTGCGACCACCGCAGCTAGCGGCAGGTGGGAGAACAGCACCTGGCAGGCGGCGAACACAGCCTGCGCTTGGGGGTGCAGGGGGAGGGTGAGCAAGGCAGCCGGGTGACTGCTGAATCCAGCTAGCAAGGGGCGATGTCGTCTGCTGCAGATGAAGCAAGAAGCGTGGCCACAACAAGTGGCGCAGCAGAGACACAAAGCGTGGCACGGCTCTGCTGTGCACGCTGTGCACGCTCTGCTGCGCCCACCTCGCCCTGCGCTCCATCGCCATATTTGGCTAGCACCTGCCATGGATCACCAGGGGCACAGGAGCAGCATGCTCAACACCACCACAAGCTGCACTTGCGCGGCTGGCAAGAAGAATACACGCTCCCCAGCCCAAACACGCTTGCAGCGCACCTCCCGGCGGAAGCCGTACACCCAGGAGCAGTATGTGCTCTCATGGTTGCCGCGCAGCAGGAACACGCTGCGGGGCGCAGCCAGCTTCCAGGCGCAGAGCAGCAACAGCAGCTCCAGGCCCCTGCGGGGTTGCAGGCGTAGCCAAGTGGCAAGCAAGGGGAAGCATGGAAGCACAATGGTGATGCCCACCAGCCACAACCACAAGAAGTTGCATCCTTTGCAGCATACCTTTTGCTCAGCATCCTCGCCAACGCTGCCATGAATAACATGCCCGATCGCCACCTCCCACCCACCACTACTAAAATCAAGAACCACTCCCACCAAAAGCCGCCTACCAGGCGCCCCGGTCCACCAGGTCTCCATTGAACACCAGGATGCGCTGCTCAGACGGCGCGCCAGCCTTCTGGATTCTGCAAGCAGGCATGGCACAGAGATGGCTCGACAGTCGTCATTGAGCTTGGGGCCAGCGCCATCAGGTGGCTCAGGCTGCCCAGGCTGGCTGCACAGCTCCTTCCGTGGCGCCGCAGTGCTCATGCTATACCCGCGCTGCCCATGCCGCCATGCCCACGCTCCTCACATCGTCAGCAGGTCGTGCAGCTGGCCATGCAGGTCTCCAACCACCACCACCTCGGCCTGAGGGCCCGGCGGCGGAGCGATGCGCAGCAGCGTCGGCTCGCCCTTGAGCACACGAGTGCAGCGGCGCAGCAACGACAGCGCGGCGGGCTGCGGCAGCACCTCCTGCATGTTGTCGGAAGCACGCAGCATTTTGTGCTAGGACCAAGTATCTGGGCCGGCACTGCCTGCCCACAGGCTGGCACTGAACGCAACCTGTGGCGGCGGCAGGCGGCTCACCGGGAGGGCATCGGCCGGCCCGGCGGCAGCAGCTGTGAGGGCCAGCGCGAGCTGCCGCGCGAAGTCTGCGTCCAGCGCTTGCAGCGGCACCTCCACGGGCCCCGCCATGGCCCTGGGGCCTGCTTTAGGCGTCGCGCTCTCCTGGCCCCAGGCGCCTCAAGCCGCTGGCATGTCGGAGGGTGGATCAATTGAAAGATCGCCTCTGTTGATAGCTGCAGCAATGCGCAGCCGCGCGATCGGCCATCCCGCCGAGCGGCGCCATTGTTGCATTGGCGGCAGGCTGCTCGGCATGCCGCTTGGCGGAGGGATCGGTGCTTGGAAGTACATTTTGAGCGTAATTTAATCGGCTCCGGGCGCAGCGAAGCCTGAGGCATGGCGGACGAGGGCGAGTGGAGCGCCCTGCTGCCTGCCTGCACTATTGCTGCATTCGGTTTGATGCGCGATTGAATCATGATGTTACCCACGTTGCGCGAGCTAGCATGGGCACACCTTGCTGCTGCTGCCGCCGCCACCGCCGCTGCCGCCACCTTCGCTTGCCGAGGCCACATCACTGGCCTTCTGCACCTCATGACTGTTGCAATGCTGCGCCACATCTTGTCATGCAGATGCGCAGCAGCAGGCGGATGAGCTGTGCGCGCTGCAGGCCATCTTTGGCGAGGGGTTTGTGCAGGTGCGAGCAGTGAGCAACCGGCCACCCCCTATGCTAGCGCCTCAGCACTGTGCACACCCATTTTCCGATGGCGCGAATGCAGCACCGCAGCAGCCCATGCCCCAATCCCATCCACTCGTTGTACACAGGTGCTGGACGCAGCCACATGGGGCATGAGCATTCCGGAGCCCGAGGCGCAGGTGCACATCTGGGGCCGTGAAGGCAGTCAGCCTAGCTAGCTTTAGCTCTAGCTAGCTCTAGAGTCTAGCTAGCTCTGGAGTGACGGCATGCCCAGCCCCTGAGAGTATCGACGGTGTGGAGCTGGCAGCGGGGGACGCTGCCTTTCCAGGGCATGCGCATGGCCGTTTGAGTAATATATCTGCTGCCACGCTGCCTCGGTCCCTGCAGCCGCACATTGCACTAAGGGTGCACCTGCCGGCCACCTACCCCAGCCAGCACCCACCCGTGTTTGAGCTGAGCTGCGATATCCTGTCGGTCGGGCAGCTGGGCGAGCTGGCAGCTGAGCTGGAAGCCCTCTTTGCGCCAGGTGCGCTGTTTAGCTGGGGGGTGTTGCATCCGTTGCTGGGCATGCAGGGGACGCCTGCCACCGTCTCTCTAGCATGGGCGCCACTTGCACAACAGCCTCAATCGTTTGCCTGGGCTTCCCCACCTCTCTCTTTCACAGGAGAGGTGGTGCTGTGGCAATGGGTGGAGCACTTGAGGGAGCGCTGGACAGGCCTGGCGCCGAAGCCCGCAGCCGAGGATGCAGCAGCAGATGCGGCAGCTTACGCAGATGCAGAAGCTGCACTAGCGGCGGAGCTGCAGGCAGCGGAGCTGTTAGAGTCTGGCGATGAGGCGGGGGCGGGCGAGCGGCGGCAGCGGCAGGCGCGAGGCTTGGCAGCAGGGGATGAAGAGCTGGAGAGAGCGCTAGCAGAGGTGGCCGAGACTGTGGTGCACGGCGAACCCTTCACAGAGCGGCGATCCACCTTCCAGGTGGGTGGGTATTGCCGCATGAGCTTTATGTCGTTTGGCAGCAAGGAGCGGGAAGCTGCCATGCAAGGCTACATGCTCCTGGCTCTGTGGGGAAGGGCCTGCCTTCACGCATGCCCGCATGCAAGCATTGCATGCCACTCCTTTCAGGTTATACGCCTTACAGGGCTTCCTATGCCTGCGTTCTGCTGCAGGCGCACGTCGCCCCTGCCACCAGCATGAAGCATTTGGACCATCTCATCTGCATTTGTTGCACTTTTGGCCATGCGCTTTCCTGCAGGCGCATGTGGCCCCTGCCACCAGCATGAAGCATGTCGAAGCGCTGATGGAGCTGTTGCTGCAAAACGGCAAGATACGGTAAGGCAACTTGTGCACTTGTGCTGGCCGGTGAGGCAACAGTGCACTTGTGCTGGCCAGCTGCCTTGCAGGCCGAAAGCCGGGCACAGCTGCCATGCAGTGATTGACTACTCATGGGCAGCAGCCGAATCCACTGTGGTCCAAGCTGGCTGCTGCGCATTGCTGCCCTGCCTGCAGGGCGGCGACGCACAATATCATGGCTTATCGGATAGAGCAGCCGGACAAGCAGACCTTCATGCAGGTGTGACTCAGGCAGCCGCTGCAGCATGGCTGGGCTGGCATGCGGCGCTGGCGCATGAGCGATGGCTGCAGCCTCTTGGTTGGTTTTCAGCTCCCCGGCGCAACGCAGCTCATGGGCGCAGCCTTGCCCCATTAGAGTTGGGGCGGTCAGTGGTGGCATTACAGCATTCCCAGCAGCGGCATTTCAGCATGCCCATCGGTTCCATCCCCAATGGCTCTCAAACCCTGCAGGACTACGATGACGACGGAGAGGCGGCGGCCGGCGGCCGCCTGCTGCACCTGCTGCAGATGACGGATGCGCGCAACGTGTGTGTGGTTGTGTCCCGTTGGTACGGCGGCATCCTGCTGGGGCCCTCGCGCTTTGCCATCAGTGAGTGGTATAGTTCTAGAGCTTGCCCTGGCTGCAAGGGGAGGTGCAGTGGCATCCTGCTTGGACCCTCGTGCTTCGCCATCAGTGAGTGGAGCAGTTTGTGCTGTGAATTGTGCCCTGGTGCAAGAGGAGGTACGGCGGCATCCTGCCGCGGCGCTCGCGCTTCGCCATCAGTGAGTCGAGCAATTGTGCACCGAATGGTGCCCTGTGTTAGGCTGCAAGGGGGTACTAGACCGATGCGGGTGAGCTGCCTGGGACCACAAATGTGCATAGTTGTGCTCATGCTGCGACGGCTAGCAACAACGATGCTGTTCCACATGCGTCCCCTGCCTCACTTCTGCACTGATTTCTGCCGGCTTTCTGCAGTCAACAACACCGCGCGGCAGCTGCTGGAAGCTTGCGGCTACATTGCGGGGAAGGACGGCGGCAGCAGCAGCAGCAAAGGCGGCAGCGGCAAGGGCAAGAAACGATGAGCGCACCAGCCGCTTCTGCTTCTGGTAGCACTGCAACATAGCGGAGAGTAGCTTACAGGCAGGCAGTTCTCAGAGGCAGATGCAGATATGGCGTTGAAAGGTTGTTTGGGCAGGCGCAGAAAACACTGAATCGTCATTCATTGAATGTCAGCTTCATCCATTCTTGAGGCACATAAACCCATAGTGCCTTGCCGTGCGTTGTGTAAACCGCAACCCAGCCATGGCTGGCCCCAGCTATAGGCAGGCTGCTCCAGTCAAGAGGGCGTCAAGCCGAGGACTATTCCGTGCGCTTGTAGATGGCACACAGGCGTGGCGGCTGGAAAATCTTGGCCTGAAACATGAACACAGGCGGCACCTGCGCTCATTGAACGGAGTGTGCAGGGTCTGGGTGTTGGTCTGGTGGTGCGGACATGGATGCCGGGCAGGTGAGGTGGGGTGGCACGTGCACAGATGCGCATAGCTGCAGACGCCCTTGCTGTGCACTGCTCAAATCTGACTCATGCATCCCAGAACTCACATTGATGAACGTGTACTGCTCATTGCCGTAGTACTTCTCTTCAAGCTCCTGCGGCATGCCCTTGCGGCTGTTGGGGCTCCTGCGCAGCAGCGGATGTGCAGCAGCAGCCGCAGGTGGGCAGCCAGAGCAATATCATCTTCCTCATAAAAATGACCTTAATGCCAAGTCGAAATTGTGCTGCGAAACCACACATGTGGCATGCATCCGTCTCCTGGCGTGGCAAAGGCCCCCATGCCACCCTATAGGGGGTTTAGCAGCCCTTGTCGCCACTGCCCAGTTGCTCACCACGGCACCGGCTGGAACAGGATGCCCGTGAACTCCACTTGTGTTCCCTCTGGAAGCTTGCAGTCTCGCGCAACCTGCAGGGAAGGGGTTGGGGTTGGGGTTAGGTGCAATGTGGATGTGAGGCGCAGGAGGCAAAGGGTGGCTGGCCGGAGTTCAGTTGCAGGCAGCAAGCAGTGGCACACATGGTTGCGCCGGCGCCACCGCCTTGCCTGCTGGCAAAACAGGTCCGAGTACAGCAGCTCGTCCAACTTCTGCTGCTGCTGCTCGTCCAGGTCGAAATCGTGATTGAAACTCTCGACCGCCCGCAGTGCCGCTGGCGGCGGCAGGCGGCGCGGCAGCCGCAGCCTCCGTGGTGCCGCTACTGGCTGCCTGCGCGCTGCTGCTGCGCCATTGTGGCAACCAGTGCTGCGGGGTGGTCTGCTAGCCGCGCTGGCAAGCTGCTGTGCGCAGGATAGCGCCAGGCACGGCGGAGGCATTGCTGCTTTCTCGTTTGGGCGTCTTTGATCGCTTGAGCGGTTCCTAATGCTTGCAATTCAGGTGGCATTCGGGCAACGCGCCCATCTGGGCCAGCGCAGAGCCTGCATGGGGCTGCTTGCAAGGCCCCAAACTTGCATTCATCAAGCTGTAAGATGATCATGCCGCATGAACACCCGCTGTATCAGAGTACCATGGCGGGGGAGGCAGCCGATGCCGAGTTGCAATTGCTTGCGCAGCGCTGCCTGCGAGAATTGAGCATCCAAGGGTACTGCCTGGTTCCCAACTTGCTAAGCGATGAAGATCTCGAGCAGCTTCGCCTGGTCAGTGCCGCAAAGTTGCCCTGCCGGTGGCGGCGGTGCGACCGCCCTGCCCCACGCAGCAGCGGCCTGGCATACTCATGCAGGGCTCTGATCTTCATCTTATCCCCTGCTCCACCCATTCCACAGGAGGCAGACACGCTGTATGAAGTAGCAGAGGAGGAGCGGCAGCGCGGCAGCACAGCTGGCGGCCCGCGCTGGGGCGCCGATGCCCACTCGTCGTGCATTTTCGAAAGCATCCCCAGCCACTGCTGCACGCCGCACCTGCGCAGCGACTATGCTGCATACTGTGCAGCGCGCTGCAGCTGGCCGCTGCGCCCTGCGGTGTGGCGCCTGCTCTTCCAGTCCCGCCTCACCCAGCTCGTGCTGGCGGTGCTGGGGCCGGCGGCGGTTCTGTTCAATGATCAGGTGCTACGTTGTGCTGCCTTTGTTCGCCTTGTGTTCCAGTTTCACTTCTGCAATCACAGCTCTGCTGTCCAAGCGTCCCAACTCGTATGGCATACGGCAACCCCCTCCCTTATTGATTTGCAGTACATCCTCAAGCCGCCGGAGGCCCCGCTCTCCGCCTTCCGCTGGCACCGCGACAGCGACTGGTGCCGCTCCGGCGATGTGGCCTACCAGCCCTACATCTCTGGTGGGTACAGTCGTTGCTTGGGGTGACCTTGAAAAAGCTTGGCAGGCCAAACACACACTTAAAGAATGCACAATGCAGCACAGGCCCCGGCGACATGCCGTCGCATGTGGGCGGGGCACTCTGCTGGGCGCTGCAGCATGAGCCCCAAGCGATGTGTAATGCCAGTCTCTGCCACGCCTGCCTGCTCCTGCAGTGTGGTGCGCGCTGGATGACATGACGCTTGACAATGGCTGCTTCGTTGTGCGCCCTGGCAGCCACCTGCGGGGCCCAAGCACAGGCACGGCCAGTGGCGGCGGCTGTGTGCCTCCCAGCCAGTGTCAACACAGGCAGGGAGCGGCCGAGCTTGGAGGCAGTGGTGAATGCCATCTGCTACAGCAAGGGCAGCAGGAGCAGGAGCAGCAAGAGCAGCATCAAGCCGTGCAGCAGCAGCAAGCCACACAGCAGCAGGAGCAGGATGCACAGTGGCCGCCAGATGCGCTGCCGCTGGTCACGCCTGCGGGCACTGCCGTCATCACAAGTGACACAGTGCAGCATTGCAGCGGGCCCAACCTCAGTCAGCACATCAGGCGAGCTTGGATGCCGCAGTTCAGCAGCGGGCCGTTGCTGTGGACAAGCGGCGGATGCGTCAGCATTGCGGTGCCGCTAGCGCCGCCTCCTGGTGCTGCACCAGAGGCAAACTGACGAGTGAACTGGATGAATAATGCAATGTAAGGTTAGCAGCGCATCTCCGTTGACCTGGCCAGAGAGCATTTGGCGTGTTGTGTGATCAATGGGCCATGTGCCCCTGCCGAGTTGGGGCCGCCGGTGCCGCCTGGCCAGCTGGCCGATGGTCGGGAGATCGGCTCATGGCGCCCGGCGTTGCTGCCTGAACACAAACCGCGTGTCCTCATTGACCTGCAGCCGGGCCGAGCGCTGGGGTGCCCCTCGGAGGGCTTGCGGAAGCCCTTGCTCCTGCGCAGCCAGGCCGCCCCCTGTCCTATCAGTAAAGGTGACGCCGCAGTAGGCTTGACGCGGCTCCCGAGCCGCCGACATTTCGCCTACAGCCTGCGCCCGCCGCCGCCGCCGCCGCTTGCCCTTCTCGACCGCTGCTCACCTGCCCTCTTTGCAGGCTTCGCTACTTGACAGTGCAGCTTGGCAGCATGGCGCAGTCGCAGACGCAGCTGGCTGCCCACCAGCACGGCAAGAGCCGCGTGCGCATCGGTCGCGTGTGGCGCATCGGCGATGGTGAGGGCCTCCCAACGCTCCCACGAACCATCACGCGTTCCCATGTTGCTGACCTTGATGCTGTTGCTGCTCCCTAACATCTGCTCAAACCCGCCAAGTTTGCAATTGGTGTCCCTATCTTTGCACCCTGACGCACTGACCGCCCTGTGTGGCTCACTCGGTGTGGCCCACACCGTACCGCCCAGCGTGGTACCAGCCTGCCCACTCCGCCTCTCTCTCTCTATCCACAATCCCCAATCCCGCAGTGCACCACTTTGTGGAGTTTAATGTGGCCACAATGCTGGAGAGCGACATGGAGCATGCTTTCCTCACAGACAGCAACCGAGACATGACCGCCACAGACACGCAGGCGCGTTGGGGCCCGCAAACGGGGGCCACAGATTGCACACCCCAGCACCACGCGCTGCTGCCTGCTTTGCGCCTCACTGACGACGCAGCGTGTCCCTGCTGCGGCACACGCAGCCCTCCATTCTCGCCTCCTTCAATCTTCTTCCCTGCCCGCAGAAGAACTGCGTGTACTACGTGGCGAAGCAGCTGGCCGCTCGGCCGTGCAGCCCCGAAGAGTTTGGAGTGGCGCTGGCCCGCCACTTTGTGGACACATACCCAGCGACCGTGTGGAAGGCCAAAGTGGCGGGTGTGCGAGCCGGCATGGTGTGGGTTTTGTGTCCGGCTGGCTGGGCAAGGGCTCGCGCCTGGTCCGCTGACTGGGAAGTACAGAAGCAGCCGTTGTTGTGTTGTACAGCGCCCAAAATCCCCCCTGCCCTTGCCATGCCTGCCTTGCCTTCAGTGGAAATGATGCCGTGGCGTCGGCTGGACGTGGGCGGGCAGCCGCATGACCACGGCTTTGTCTGGCAGGGCAGCGAGGTGAGCTGGCTGAGCAATCCTACGCTGCAACCCAACGGAGGCAGCTGATGCAGGGTGTGCGGAGTGCAAGCCGTCTGTGGGTCCAGAGGGTGTGAGAGGGCGCTGTTTGATGCTTCATTCATGCAGCCGCCGTTTGGTGCTGCGTGTTGCAACCGCAACCTGGGCAGTTACGGCGAGTGCACCTCTCTTCCTGTCCTGGCACCTTGTGCTGCCCTGTGCTGCAGATCCGCACTGCTTACGTGACAGCGGACAGCAAGGGCAAGGTGGAGGTGACCGCCGGGCTGAAGGACCTCAAGGCAAGCGGGGTGGACCCCTGCTGCACTGCTATTCATGCAGTCCTTGTGGCTGGGTGATGACAAACATGCCGCTGCATGTGGTCAGCATGTATGTGCTCCTGGGTCGAGAACAACCAGCACTGCAGCAGCCTGCCTGCAATTGGGTGGCCTGCCCACATTACCTAGTCACGCCAACCACCAAATGCAGGTGTTAAAGACCACTCAGAGCGGGTACAGCGGCTTCCTGCACGACCGCTTCACCACGCTGCCCGATGTGGGGGACCGCATCGTGGCAACCAGCGTCACTGCCACCTGGAGGTAGGGCAGAATGGAGGGGCACTGCTTGGGCTGAGGGAAGTAGTGTGGATTCAGCGATGGCATTTTGGGTTACATGCTTGATTGTCTTGGGCAACGCGTGCACTGCTGCCGCACCAGCTTGAGAGCCGTTGGCTGGTTGTGCTGCAATAACACCTCCTGCCACCTGTGTGCTGCCCCTTACGTGCAGGTACTCGCGGCCGCCCGCATCCTATGATGCCGCCTACGGTGCGGTGCGGCAGGCCTTCACTTCCGCATTCTACGGCCCGCCGAAGGGCGGCGTGTTTAGCCCATCCGTGCAGGTGTGCAACTTAGGTGGTCAGCTTTACATGAGAAGGATGCATGTGGTGGTTGGTGCCGTCTCATCAGCAAGTCCATCTGGGCCACGCTGGGGCCACAAGCGTGCACATTAAACGGCTGGCCTCCTGCCCTCCTGCGCCACAGTTCACGCTGTACCAAATGGGCAAGGCTGCCATTGAGAGGCAAGCACCCTACCTGGCTGCCTGCGTGCTGATCGTAGACATTTGCTGCTCCTGCCGTTGCTTTTGCTGCTGGCGCCGTGGACTCGTGCTGTGTGTTACCGGATGCCTTGTCACGACTGCTCTGGTGCAGCACACACAGCGCGCATGGCTCACACTTTGCTGCTGCTGCTGCCCATGCTGCTCAGCACCCCCTTGACGTCCTTCTTGTCTGGCCTTTTGTTTGCGCAGGGTGCCAGAGGTGGAGAGCGTGTTCCTCAACGTGGGTATTTATTTCTTTGGGCACCTTTGTTGTACTGCTAGCCTTGTTGGGTGGCCGGCTTGCCGGGTGCACATCACGCAGTGCTCGCTCCTGCGGGCTGCAATGCTGCGAGACAATCATGGCTGCACACATACCCTGTCGACTGCTGCCCCTCCCTTCTGCAGATGCCCAACCTGCACTTCATCCCCTGCGTCCCGGTCACAACCAAGTCGTTTGATAACGATGTGTACGTGGCCACCAGCGAGCCCCACGGTGAGAGCGCACTTGAGCTGACACTGTACTTTTGACCAGAGTGCTCAATGCCACATTTGACCAGAGTGCCCAATGCCGGACCCGGTATCTCGCAATATCAACGGCCAGCCGCCCGATCGGCAAGGGTGGCCTGCCAGCAGCGGGATCCCTGGCAAGCTTGATAACGACACTTCAACGTGCCGAGCATGCATACATAACGCTTTGCCTCGCACCTGCCCCCTGTGCGCAGGCAACATTGAAGCGGTGGTAACGCGAGCGGCCGCCGCGCCACACTGCCGGCTGTAAAGGAACAGGAGACTGGCACGGCGGCGCTGCAAATCCAGGCGTGCGCCATCCTCAGTCGCTCTTCGTGTATCATAGCACAGCTACTGTAGCCCCGCAGCTGCTGATCAGGCTTTTGGATTTCCAGGGTGTAGCGCAGCAACCACTGCTATTAGCCTGTCCGTCTACCTGTGGGGTCCCAACTCTGCCTCCTCAGCTTTGCCTGCATTGTCCGACATCCCTTTCTCCTGTAATTCATCCCTGCATGTTCCAAAGTCCAGTCCGTAAAGAGCTGGGAGCCCCGCTTCGAGTGGAGCACGGCAGGCGGGGGAAGCAGCGGCGGTGACGTGTGCGGCGTGCGGCGTTGGCGGCAGTGCCGTGGCTGTGCAGCAACAGGGCGATCGCCGCGCAGGCTGCCTTCATCACACGTGTCCTGCACCACTCTGCCATCCCAGCAGCGTCCGCGTGCAGCTCGTCTGGGCTCGGTCAAGCGAGGAGGCGTGCAGCGGCGTCCCAGCCTGCCCCTGGTCTTGTGAAGTCCGCGTCGCTTCTTGGAGGAGGGGAACCGCGGTGGCAGCGCAGCAATGTGGCTTTGGTCGTGGTAAGTGGCCGCGTGCCGGCCCTGCAGGGCGGGGGGCGGGGCCTGCTGGTCCTAGCAGGGATGCGCTGCCGCCACAGTGCGCGCAGCGCTGTCGATCGCGAGCCTGTCGCGCGAGCACAGGCTTCCCGTGCCACTTGCGCCCGCCCCCGCGGCCCCTGCAGCGCCCCAGCCCCTGCAGCAGGCTGCGATTGGGCGCCGGCGATCACTGGCCACGTTAGCGGTCTTGGTGGCGGGCTGCCGCCGCCGCCGCCGCCTGCCGCTGCTGCCGCCAACCTGCCCTATGCTCTCAATTACTGGATTGCAGGTTCCAGTCCATCCTCAACTCGCTGGGCCTGGGTGAGTTGCATGTCAGCTGCAGCTGCATACATGCACACGCGCCTGCGGCCGCCAACTTTTGTCCGCCCACCTGCCTGCTCACCGCCTGCTCGAGTCTCGTGCTGGCATGTGTTGCCCGCCTTGCTGCGCCTCACCGGCTGGCTGTTGCGGTTGCTGTTGCCACCCTGCAGCCAACAAGAATGCCAAGATCCTGTTCCTTGGGCTGGACAATGCCGGCAAGACGACGCTGATGCACATGCTGAAGGACGAGTGAGCGGCTGCTGCCTACTGCTTTGCAGCGGTTGCGTGTTGGTTTAGTAGCGGAGTGCGACTCGCCTGCTGCTAGCTGCTTGCTGCTTGTGATGCATGTCCTGCTGCCGGCAAACCTGGACTGCTGCTGTCCTACAGCTGCCTTTCCCGCCAGTGCCCTGGTCCTGCCGCTGCCTGCGCTTGCATGCAGCCTTACGTGAGACCACTGCACCTCGACCTGTGTGCAGGCGGCTTGCGCAGCATCAGCCCACGCAGTACCCCACTTCAGAGGTGGGCTGTGACACCTGTCTTTCCGGAAGATGGCCGCGATGCAGCAGGCAGCAGTAGGGCGTGGGTTTTCTGGCTTGCAGGGCTGCTCTGCTGCTGCCGCTGTGTTGCTGCATCGGCAGACACTGATGGCCTGCGCTGCCCGCTGCGCCGTACTGTGCAGGAGCTGCAAATGGCGGGCATCAACTTCAAGGCGTTTGACCTGGGCGGCCACGAAATCGCGAGGCGGGTGTGGAAGGACTATTACGCCAAGGTGCGGTGTGGCTGAGTGGGAGAATCATGCAGCTGCTTTTGTGACACAACTGCCAGCCTGCAATATAGACAGCTGTGTTGAAGGACTATTACGCCAAGGTGCGGTTGTCAGAGCAGCTGTGCATGCCCACATCGCTGTGTGCATCGCTGTTGCGGCTGTGTCGGGCCGCAGAGGTGCGGCAGCGTGGAGGCAGGCATTACCAGCCAGTTTGCTCAGGTGGCCTCTGCTGTGGCTGCTGCTCACAGCCCGGCTGCTCCCTTTCTTGTGCCATGCCCAGGTGGACGCGATTGTGTTCCTTGTTGATGCGGCCGACCGTGAGCGGTTTGCGGAGAGCAAGAAGGTGGGGGGGGGGGTTAGTTGGGCAAGCATTTGCTGCGTTGCTTTGTGCGCCAACTAGCAGGGCGTTCAGTTTCTGGAGTGCAGGCGGTAGCACAGCCCATTCCTTGCCATCAAGTAGTGTAGGCAGGGCTGCTGGTTCAAGTTGGCCCCGCCTGCTGTTGATCAGAGCTGGGTTCATGCTGCTGCCGGGACAATGGGGGACAAAACATCCTTGCCATGCCAGTTGTTGAATCCCATTTTCACCTCCGCTTTGTGCTGCCTTTGCAGCGGGAGCGGAGCTTCTTCTTGCTGCTGAGACATGGCAGGCTGAGTCGCTTGAACATGTACACAGCTTGTGACCCTCCCATTCTTGCCTGCCTGCCCTCCATGCCCGCAGGAGCTGGACTCGCTGCTGAGCGACGACGGGCTGAGCGACGTGCCCTTCCTCATCCTGGGCAACAAGATCGACATCCCCTCCGCGGCCCCGGGTGCGCTGCTGTGCACGCTGTGGTCCTCCTGGCTTCTGTGCTGTGCTGTCGCCGCATCCTGAGCAACAAGAACATCTTATAGGTTATATGCGAGTGCCACACACTCCTGCTTGGTCTCGCAGCAGCGCTTCGGCCAGTGCACCAATGCGCAACTCCGACGGCGCCATGACCCGTTTGCTCCTCTCATTCGTTTGCGTCAAATTGCCCAATTCTCGCAGAGGACGAGCTGCGCTACGCGCTGGGGCTGTCCAATTTGACCACGGGCAAGGGCAAGGTGGACATGAAGGAGAGCGGCATCAGGTGGGAGTCAAGATAGAGAGGGAGAGGGAGAGGGAGAGGGAGATGGAGCCTGGGGTTGGTGCGCTGCCATGCAGGGTGCAAGACAAGGCAGCCAGGATGAGCTTCTTGCCTTCAACCTGCTTCTGGCGGCATGGTCATGTCGCATTTGTGTCCATGTCGCACTCACCGTTCAACTTCCGCCCTCCCGCCCTCCCCTTCCCTTCACCGCCAGGCCTATCGAAATCTTCATGTGCTCTGTGGTCCGCCGCATGGGCTACGGTAAGTACTGCACTGGGCAAAGGGCAGGGTTTGTGCAGCTACTGTTTCAGTGTAGCCCATGTGGGCCGGCCCTGGCAGTGTCTCTGGTCTGCTGCCTGAGCTACAGAGAGGCCACAACGCGGTTGAAAGGGCTGTGAGCGGTATGCACTGGCCGGGAAGGGGACTGATGGGCCTGCTGGCGCTACTGCACCACCTAAACTCCCCCTCTCCGCTTGGCTCTAACCCCCTCCCTGCAGGTGAGGGCTTCCGCTGGGTGTCGCAGTACATCAAGTGAGGCTGCCGGCTTTTGTTCGGCAGCCGCTGCCGCTCATTCAGCAGCCCTTACCGCCACCCCGCCGGCCAGCGGCGGCGGGCGTGCAGCCTGAACAGGGCTGCAGTTGGGTCCCCCGATGCCGCCCCTGCTTTCTCACGCTGCCACCCTTGCTGCCGCACCGGCCCTGCTTGCTCCCATTTCCGTACCCCGCTTGGCTTGGACGCTCTGATTTGCGTGCTGTCTTGGTTGCCGCCAGCGCTGCGGCCTGCAGCTGCCGCAGCGCACCGGCCCCGACCCCTCGCCTACCTTTCATTTCCTCGATTCAACCCCCGCACCGTTTTGTGCCGCTGTACGCTGCTGCTTCCGCTCCCCTGCTGTAACTCTGCACAGCACGCCTGGCCACAGCGTCGCAAGAGACTCCCTGGGAGCAGCATGCACAGCAAACAGAGTGGTTTGCGGTTGTTACAGTTTGTTTGGTACAGGAAGGAATGAAATCAGCGCTCGAGCTCGAATGCGCAGTGAGGGGCGGTGTTGTGGCTGCACATTGGTCGGTTGGGGGGCGGGGGCAGAGCTCTGTGCAGCTCGAGAAGAGAGACAGGCGTGAGGCTGGAGGCAAGTGTGAAGGCTACAGGAAGGGGTCGGTAAGGGGTGGCGCTATGCTAACAACTCGTCAAAAGCAGAGAGCGTCTCAGAAGGGAAGAACACGGGCGGTGTCAAACAAGCAGCGGCTGCCGGCCAGCAGGCGACAACTGGAGCATGGCTGGCAGCAGCTGGCAGCACACTCAGTGCCGGCGGCTCTTCCGGGCCTTGCCCCGCTCCCGCTGCTGCGCTGGTGCCGGCGCCGGCGGCTGGGAGGGTACCCGCCCGCCGGGGCTGTGCTTGCGCGGCGAGCCGCTGCGGCCGCTGCGCCTGCCGCGGCTCGCACCAGGGTCTGTCGCCGCAGCAGGCTGCCGGGGGCGGCGGGGCCCTGGATCCAGGTTGAGTGTGCGCCGCTGGCCAGCGGTCAGGACGGGGGTGGGTGCTCCCTCATCCGTCAGCCGGCCGCGGTACCAGCAGGGCGCGCCGTCGGCGGCGTCCTGCCCCACGAAGCAGCATACTGACAGGTCGAAACGCGTCAGCTCGCGCTGGCACAGCACGCAGGGCACGGAGCAGCCCAGGGAGCCGTCGCCGCGGAAGCGGAGGACAACCACGGTAGGGCCCAGCTTGCGCCGCACCCAGGGCACAACCTTGTGGGAAGGCACGCCGTGCCGCCGCGCGTGCTGCACCCAGCTGGCCAGCAACCTGCGGCAGGGAAGGGGTAGGAGGCAAGTGCAGCGGGCATGTTAGGGTGGTGGTGGGGCCGGCGCGGCAGCAGCATCTGGTGCACGGTGCAGAGAGGGGGACGAAAGTGCGGCGGCCGCTGGAGTTCAGCAGGCATCTGCCAATCCCCCCGCATGCTCAAACCCAGCACCCAACAACCTTTCCTGCATCACTGATGACCCTCCAGCCAGCATTGCCAGCCCAATTTGCGGGCCAGCCCGATCGCCGGACGCACCTGCGCTCGGCGCAGCAGCGGTGGTTGCTGGACACATAGTGCTCCGTGGTCTCAGCAAGATAGTTCGTCTTGTTCTTGTTTGCTAGCCCCTTGAACGCACTCGTCGATGTCGGCCGGGGGGAACGGGGTGCAGAACACCTGCGGAACGCGAAGGGACGGGGGCGAGAGGCCTCGGCGGCCAAGTACGGCGGAGAGCGGCGGGCGGCCCGGCTCGGCGGCAGGGCTGCGGCGGCCCTTCCCACCCGATTCCGCTGGCCTGATCAGGCGAGGCACGCACTGACGGATGTCTGGGAACGCAGGAGGGGCCCAGCAGAGGGCTGCAGGGCCCAGATGCCGCGGTCGGCCGGCTAGCAGCCTTCCAGCGCCCCGACCCGCACCTGCTTGCCGCGCTGGTTGAAGCGCGTCGTCGACTGACTCGACCGGGACTGCTGCTGCGACTGACACATTGGGGCCTGGTGAGCGGGACGGGGGCTACGAGGGGCCTGGGGGCTGCAGGGCGAGGCTGCAAGGACTGGGGGAGCGGGACAGAGCCGGGCCGCGGCGCCCCTCATGACTGCCGCCGCCGCTGCCGCCCACCTCAGCGGCCAGACCTTCGATGCCGAGCCCCGCCTTGCCATTCGCTCATAACAAAACCAGTGATCGTGGTGTTACAGCGAACAGAATTGACTGGACCCGGCCTCTCAGCTGCCGCCCGCTGGCTTGAAGTGGAACACGTCCTGGAAGGCGAGCGGCCCGCACGCGGGCGGCACGTCGAGCCCCAGGTCCGCCGCTGTGGGCCCGCTCGGCACAATGCCGCCTGGGTCTGTGAGCGATGATGGAGTAGCAGGAGGCAGACAGTCAGGCCATGAGGGCGCAAGCATGTGCATGTCGCTGCAGTGCTGAGCGACCTGCCGTGCGAAGGCTGCACGTGCCCCAGCAGCATTGGCAATGCAAATGGCGGCGCAAGTTTGATGGAGCTCACTCAGTGGGAAAAGCTGGCCAAAGCAAGCCATACTGCCAGCCCATGTCGACCGAGCTCACTCAGGGGGAACAGCTGGCCAAAGTAGGAGCGGCGGGCGTCGTCCAGGTCGAAGCAGTCTGCGATCTGCATGCCGCCGCCTGGCAGCTGCAGCTGGTGCACATCCCGCAGCCATGCCTGCACACACAGCTTGGAGCACAGGTGGAGCGTAAGGTGGTAACCAGAACTGGCTCAAGAAGGATGCAGCATGGTGACAACAATGGCTAGGATGCAGCAGGCTGCAGCATGGTGACACGATGGCTTAGGAAAATGCAGCAGCACACTGCGCGCTAGCGACCTGGCCCCACCAGGCCTGGCAGCGCTTGCCTGCAGGTGCGGGTAGTCTGCGATCCGCTTCTTGCAGCACTTAAAGAGCGTTGTGTAGACGGCGTCAAACCGCGAAATGGTCGGAAACAGGCGCAGGTCAGCCTCTGTGAAGCGCTCGCCACACACAAACCGCTGGCGGCTGGGCATGAAGGGTCGGTGGGGGGGCAAGGGCGGCGGATGTGAGCGGAGGACAGGTGGATGGATGCTGCAAGCTAGTGCATTGGCAGGGAGTCACTGGAAACTCGAAACTTGGGGCAATCAATGCAAGCATTCAAGCATCTGTATTGGTGTCGCCCTGTCCCTGCATTTCTCTATATCTCTTTGCATCTGCAAGCAACCCACCCACCTGAGCAGCGAGTCCAGTTCGTCCAGCGTGGCAAACAGCTCTGCCTCTGCTCGGCTGAAGCCCGCCTGTGTGGTGGAGAAGCCGCACTTGTAGACGCCGTTGTTCACTGCGGCACAGGGAGGGTTAGAAGAGCGGCGTTGCTTTCAAGTGAGAGGCACCAGTCGTTGAGTTCAACAGGACCCGTAGGTGCGCGTGAAATGTGGCATGGATAGGCAAGCAGCTGGGCAGGGCAAGCTGGTGGGATCCCTGCATGCGTGCAACTCGGCACCAACCAAAATCACACTATCGCACTGCTCACTCACCCGTCTCGTAGATGCGCTCGTTCCATGCATCAATCTCGCCTACCAACTGCGGCGGGCGTAGCTCCACCGCTGCTGGCGCGCCTCCCAGCGGCCGTGCAAGCTCAGCAAAGTTGGAGCAGATGATGGAGCTCTCGTTGCACACCGCCCGCCGCGCCCGCTTGTCCACAAGCAGCGGCGCAGTGCAGCGGCCGCTGAACCCAGGGCTCAGCTGGTCGTACACCTGCCTGCAGGACCAAGGGCGAGCAAACACGGTGCATGGCCCGTAGCGCGGAGGTGCAGGATCGAAGGCTGCCGGTGATCGGCAAGCTGCTTTCCAGCCAGAATTGGGCAGGCATCCCCAGACTGGCCGCCCGCCCATGATGCAGCAAGCAACCAGAGGCCCCAGCACATGCCACTGCAGCCACCCGTCTTCCATGCCACTGCAGCTACGCGTCCCCCAGCCGGCCCAGCACTTGCCGTAGGTCTCGCTGGCCAAACACGGGGTCGCCACCCGGCTCATCAAACACCCAGCCGCCTCTGCTGGCACGCTCCGGGTCATCCACCGCCCGCGAGAAGCTATGTGGCGGCAAGTGGCAGGGACGGTAAGGGCAAGGAGTCAAGATCAGCAATCGTAATGTTGGGGCGGCGGTGCTGCAGGGTAGAATCAAGCTGAGGCGGGCACATGGGAAGGGTGCTACAAACCTCACAGGCCCTCACCTCACATACTCCCCCAGCCCGCTGATGACTAGCGCCAGCAGCACGCGGTGGCACCAGGGGCAGGGGTTGCCCACGCTGCGCAGGCAAACACAAGGCGTGGCGGCAGTTCGGGCGGGGTTGGCATTCTAGAAGGAAGGGCAGTGGCCAACAGAGGACAGCTGCTGCCGTTGCCCACCAGACCACGACTTATCTCCCAGCTGCCACCATCGCACGGCTGCAAGCCGGCGGCAGGCATGCCAGTGTGCTGTTGTTGCCAAGGCACTCACTACAGGTGGTATCGCCCAGGTTCGAGCGGGAACTCTGGGCTGCCCAGCCGGCCCTGGAAACTGTAGGTGGGCCGGCTGTACTGCCCATCCTTGGACTGCACGGGAAACAGCGAGGGGGGTGCAGGGGGTTGCTGAGGTGCCGGTGGCATAAGGAGCTGGTGGCAAGCGCAGCAGAGTGTTCGGCCGGCAGGATGCTGTCTGGCCCAGCCACGACACAGCCCTAAGCCTGCCTGTGCAGCTTAGCATGACCGCTCGACCCAGCTGAGAAGGAACCATTTTCACAGCATCAGGTGAGAGCAGACAGCCAGTAGGCATCCCTCGGCAAGACATTTCCACCGGGCAGTTCTGTGCCCTTGCTGGCAAGCGAGACGGGGGTCCCTCTGGCGACCCACCTGCGGCGCCAGCTCCGTCATGAGCGTCTGCCAGGCAGTGCGCCACCCAAACTTGGCTGTCTTCACCAGCATGCCCTGCATCAGGCGCCAGCAGATGGCACACCTGGTTACCTATGCCAGGTTCACCCTGCACTTCTGCACATTCCTCGCAGAAAGTCGCATGTTTACGAGAGTGGGCATACACCATGCGCCGCTCCTTGCCTGTGGTACCAGTGCCCCCGTCCATTCTAGCACGCCCAGACCGCGCTTGGCTGCTGGCTGCGAGCCTGCGGCTGAGGAAGATGACAAACACCAGGCTGGCTGTGGTGGCGGCGGCGGCGGCGGTGGCGGCGGCGGCGGCGGCGACCCGACAACCCTGATGCCTGCCGTCAGCTTGCACGTTGCCAGCCGCACCTGGTTGCCCCAAGCACACCACCACATTACAGCGCTTCGATCCATCGCGCCGCCTGCGCCCTGGGCCTCCGGCACGGCTGGCTGGGTGCGAGACCGCCGGCTTGCAGGCTGCCGCAAGCATAATGATGCACTGTCTGGAATGCCTGTGGTATTTGCAGTTGCAGATCGGCGCTGCAGCAAGGCTAGAGGCCACAGCAGGCATCGGCGACGCGGCGGGCAGCGGTGGCGGCGGTAGCACTTGCGTCAGGCACTCGGCTTTGTGAACTCAATTTCCCGCCCAGCCTCAATCATTACAGCGGCAGAGTACAAGGATATGAGGATGATACAGGGAGGCGGACTTCCATACAAGCAGTGAGAGCGGTGGCTGCGGCATTGTCATGCACACCACCTGGTCAGCAGGGCACGTTTGGTGTCACTTGCCGCCATCCTCGCCTTCCGACTCTGAATCCGAGGAACCATACGCCCCCAGCAAGCCTCCCAATCCGCCCTCGCTGCCACTGCTTGCCGCCTCGCCGCCGGCACCTCCTGACCCTTTCTGCTGCTGCTGCGCCTGCTGCGCCCCTTCTCCCGCCGCTGCTGCTGCACCCTCCTCTGTTCGCTGCTTCTTGGCTGCTGGCTGCTCTGGCGGCGCAGCAGCGCCGCCGCCGCTTGCCTTGCTGGCTGCTGCAGGCTTGACCTTGACTATGGGAATCAGCTTCTTCTTCCTGCACCAGCCAAGGGCAGCGAGTCAGATGAGCAATGCCGGAGTGCTGCCACCGCCTTGGGGCTTGTTTGCAGATGCACTGCCTCAGTCATACGAGGTAGGTTGCTTGGCCTGCGCCGCTGAGCTGCCACATTGCCACAATTGCTGGCGCGTGAGCACATGCGGCCACAGCAGGTCGCTCTCAAACCAGCAGGGTAAACGGCAGCAGCAGGAGCGGCGGCGGCGCACCTATCCGCCTCTTCCCGCCGCCGCCGCGCCGCGTCCTCTGCTGCCGCTGCCTTGATGGCCGCTGCTCGCCGCGCCTCCTCCTCCTCCTCTGCCCTAGCCCGCGCAGCCATGAACTGCGCCACACAGGCCCAGGGTTTGAGATGACAGTCAGGGGAAAGCAGCGGCAAGTATGGAGGGTTTCTCTCGCATACGTCCGCATGCTTGTGCCTGCAGAAGCCCCTGCAGCCTCAGATGCATGGCAGCCTGCTGACCATTGCCAAGCAGCTCGCAGGTCGCATGTGAGCACTGCCCTCGCCAGCTCACCGCCAGCCGCTCCTGCTCCTCCTGCTCTATTTCCGCAAACCGACGCTTGTCCTCCTCCTGCCGCATGAACAGGAGGTCGTTGCGATCAAACGCGCCTGCGGCGGCAGCCCGGGGGGTGGAGATGAGGGGACGCGTAGTGGAACTCTGGTGGTGAACTGTTGCTGCATAGTGGCGAGGCATGCATGCCTCTCTCGAGGCTGCTGCCCCTCCATCTGTGCAGCCTGCAACGTGCCACGAACGGGTGCGCCCCTTTCCCCGCACCTCGCGCCACCATCCATCCACGCACGCCTGTGTTGGCCTGGTCCTGCACTTGGTGCACCTGCAGGGCAGCAAGAGATGGAGGTCTCAGCACATGTTGTCTGCAGCAGTGTTGCAAAGCATGGCACGCAACGAAACACGGGCGGAACCGCATGTGCCGCAAGTGTTCGATGAGCACAAGCTTGTGTGCCCATCCGTGCATGGCGCGGGCTCGCTCACCATGCGCACGAAATCTGCGTCCTCCTTGGCACCCTCAGGCGCCATATCTATGTACTGCTGCTTTGGCGGAGCCTGCGAGGAAGGAGCGGCAGCGAGCCGCACGTCGGCACAAGACGGCAGCGGCAGCGAGCGGCGGCTGCAGCAGCTTTGGGGCGGAGGGCGTTGTGTGCACGCCTGCTGAATCGCTTGGGAGCCATCCGACAGCAGCGCTGCCGCGCAGAGGGGCTCAGCGGCACGGCAGCCAACTCGAGCCCTGCAGGCACGCACCATCGTGCCGCTTGCTGCTCGCGACTGGCTCGTTGGCGCGCCCCTGCGGTTGCGTACGTGCGAATGGGCGAGGCTCGGCCCGGCGAGCCCGGCACCGCCCTGATGCAGGCTGCATGGCTTCGCTGGGGAGTGAAGGGCCCGCCCGGCGCCTGTACCCCCGTGATCGCGCTCGCAGGAGCGTGTCTGCGCCTTTCAGCAGCACTCGCGCGACCTGGGGTAGGGCTGCTCACAGCGCGCCACCCCCGCGGCTCCTCCCCCAGCTTGAGGCCCTGCCACCCCCTCACGACAGCAGCAGTGGCTGTCCTCGCCGCGAGCACCCAGCGGCGCAAAGAGGTGGGTCTCCCCCGAGCGGGCACACGACGCTGGTGGGAGGGCGCCACGGGCGGCCCAGCCCGCCCCGCGCCCCGCTCCCCAGTGCGCAGCAGCGGGCCATGAGCGGCACGGCCGGGCCGGCCGGCTCAGCAGCTCACCGTCGCCCCAGCCAACGGACGCTGCCGCCACCAGGGCATGTGCCGAGCCCTGCCTTGCATGCCCGCCTGACCCTGCTCTGCAGGCTCTTTTCACATGGCGGCTGCCGTGTACGCACAGCAGCAGGCCCATGCGTCACTTTTGCAGCAGCAACAGCAGCAGGGCGCCTGCAAGCTAGGCAGCCCTAGCGGCGGCAGTGCGGGCAGCGGCGGCGGTCCCCCGTCGGCCGAACCGCGCGCCCCGTCCCTGGTGCGCCCCGGCAAGGATGGCGCTTCAGCAGACAGCCCCGGCGGCACCCCCACCTCCCCGCTTAGCAAGCAGCGGGGCGCAGCGGAGCGGCGCCGCTCGGCGCGCCAGCCCAAGCGGCCGGCGGCCGGACAGGCGGCGGCGCCCCCGGCCCGCCGTGCCAAGCAGCAGCAGCAGCCGGCAGCGTCCGATGGCGACGGCACGCATGGCTCTCACGCCTCCGGCACTCAGGCGGGGGCGCAGCAGCAGCCGCAGGGGCTGCCGCCCCTCGCACTCCAGCTGGGTGCTGGCACCGCCGCGGCGGGCATGAGGGCAGCATTTCCCATCGACCTGCCGGACCTGGACGACGGACTGGGAGATTTGGACGACTGTGAGCACTCCATGTGCCTTTGTTTCTCTTTGCTGGGCGCCCTGCTGCCGCTGCCTGTGGCGGCTGCGCTGTTGGGCTGCCATGCGCTGCGCGCACGCGGTGCTGTGCATGCAGTGCTGTGCACATGTTCCCATGTGTGCCTGTGCCAGCACCGCACGTGCCGCCAGTGCCTCCTGAGCCCTGCTGCATCACCCTGCCTTCTCACTCCTTCCCTCACGCCCGCTGCTCTGCCTCTCCGCAGTGCCTGGGCTTGACGATCTGCTCATTGACGAAGCGCTGCAGGGCGCTCCGCTGAGCATCACAGACCCCTGGGCTTCAGCAGACCCCTGGGCTAATCTCTCCGCCCCGCTGCCATCGCCCACGCCACCGGCGCCCGCGGCGCCGGCAGCGCCGGCCGCGCCGCCGCTGCTGCCGCCGCTGGCGGTGCAGCAGGGCGGCGTGCCGAGCGCGCCCAACCCATTCGCGGCGCAGCTGCAGCAGCAGGCGCGGCCAGTCTTTGTGCCGCAGGGCCAGCCAGGCATCCCAGTGCGCGGCACATCGGCCGATGCTTTGCGCAGCAGCTTTGGCGGCCAGATGGCGGCGCCACCGCCAGCGGCGGCGGCCGCCCCCCTTTCGCCTCTGGCGGCGCTGCAGGCCATTGCCAAGCCTGGCCAGCTGTCCAAGCGCAGCGAGAGTGCCCGGGCGCTGCTGACCGCCGCCCTGTCGGCGCGGCTGCGCCGCATGCAGCAGCAGCAGGCAGCGGGTGCCGCTGCCCAAGCAGCTCCGGCTGCACAGGCGGCACCGCCGGCCCCCCCGCCCCCCGTTCTGCCGGCAGCGGTGGTGGCCCCAGTGGTGCCAGCTGCAGCAGCTGTGACCAAGCCTCAGCATGCAGTGCGGCCGGTGTTCAGTGGGCTGATGAGCAGCCGGGCCCAGCTGACGCCCGGCCGGCAGCCCATCGCCCCCGCCCCGCAGCAGGCACCGGCAGGGCAGCTGCTGGTGCGGGACCCTTCCAGCCTGCAGCCAGTGAAGCGAGGTGAGCACTGCAGGCTGGTAAAACGTGGCTGGGGCATTGACTCCTCTTGCATGCTGCATGTATGCTCCCAGCCAGCGAACAATTCAAGGTGCTGCCCAGGCTCCCAACACAGCACCCTCTCTGCCTTCTAAACCGCAGGCACCCTGCGCCCAGCCCGGCCCGCGTTCGACGCGGCTGCCCTGCATCTGTCGGCGGCTGCGCCGCTGGTGGCAGCGGGGCGAGCAGCCTGCAACCCAGGCTCTGCAGACCTCTCGCTGCTGCACTCGGTGTTTGGCGGCGGCCTGCCTCCCAGCTGGACATAGCCAGCATTCCGCCCTCTGATGTGGGCTTGGTTGTGATGCGGCTCGGCTGCCGCCCAGCCCAGTCCCCGCCCACCCCGTCCCTGTGCCCGCAATAACCAAGGCGCGCAATAACCACCACCGCA
>VFQQ010001153.1_pt1 | contig 39736 bp, 38 predicted proteins | sample 3512341 | NCBI WGS metagenome assembly VFQQ01 (sample SAMN10412373, study PRJNA504923) | tailings metagenome | isolation source: Relicate 2 Philex TSF1 revegetated site | place: Philippines: Tuba, Benguet | collected 2017-08-29 | reverse complement strand
GGAGCGCGAGTTCCTGCATCGCGGTATCGCCGCGCGGCAGTTCCAGCGGACCTTCGTGCTCGCCGATGGAATGCGGGTGACCGGGGCCGAACTGAAGAACGGTCTTCTGTCGATAGACCTCGACCGCCCGGAGGCCGAAAGACTGGTACGGAAAATAAATATTTCGGTGAAAGACTGATTGTCGCCCGCCGGAACAAACAGCTCTAGAGCGGGTTGGTCACTAGGACGCCCCGCATACAGGAGGCTAATATGACATCTCTTGATCCCAGACATGTATTGACGCAGGCCCAACTCGCCCATCTGGGCGAAGGCACGGTGGCTTATCTGCGCGAAATCGACAGCGACGACTTCAAGGGCAAGTTTCCGGGTCTCGCGGAAATCGCCTCTGGCACGACGCTTTGGGCGCTTTTCGCCGCCAACGGCCAGCCGATCCTGTTGTCGGACGAGCGCGACCGCGCCCTTGCCGGTGCTATGGAAAACGACCTCACCCCGGTCGCCATCCACTAAGCGCGGCATCTGCCGAATTGCAAAGGGCGGCTAAAAAGCCGCCCTGAGCCAAATTTCACCGAAATAATTTCACGCCTCAGGCAGCGTGCGAGGCCTGCGTATCCGAAAGCAGCGCGTGAATGGCCGTCGCGTCGCGGGTGCCGCGGATCTTGGCAACCGTATCGCCATCGCGCAGGACACGCGCTATCCGCGACAGCGCCTTGAGATGATCCGCCCCTGCCCCCTCAGGCGCCAGCAGCAGGAACACCAGGTCGACCGGCTGGTCGTCCAGCGCCTCGAATTCCACCGGCGATTCCAGCCGCGCGAAAACGCCGGTAATGCGCTTCACGCCGGCGAGCTTGCCGTGCGGGATGGCGATGCCGTTGCCGACGCCGGTCGAACCCAGCCGCTCGCGCTGCAGGATCGTGTCGAAGACTTCGCGCTCGGGAAGACCGGTAATACCGGCAGCTCGTTCGGCCAGCAATTGCAGAAGCTGCTTCTTGGAATTCGCTTTCAAGGCCGGCATTATTGCCTGTACCTCGATCAGATCACTCAGATCCATGCCAAATATCCTTTCGCTGTCCACGCTGCCGCCAAACCCATAATCGGCAGCGCAGCCAGAAGATGTTGCCTATCCCTGTGCGACTTTTGTCGTCGAGGGGTCGATCCACCCGATATTTCCGTCCGGCCTACGATAGACGATGTTGACCTGTTCGTTCCCGGCATTTCGAAAAACAAAGACAGGGCTGTCCTTCGTGTCGAGCTCGATGACGGCGGATGCCACCGACATAGTCTTCAGCGCCACGGTCGATTCGGCGACGATCGCCGGCGCGTAGTCTTCCGGAAGCTCCTCCTCATCGTCCCCCAGCGGCGCCATCACGGTGTAGGCAACGTCAGTGACATTGCCATTGGCGGCGCCCGGATTGTGGGACTTCAGCCGGCGCTTGTAGCGCCGGAGCCGCTTTTCGAATCGTTCGGCGGCGGCGTCGAACGCGGCCGTCGGCTCCTGCGCTTCTCCGGCGGCCTGAAGGGCAATGCCGGTATCAAGGCGGATCATGCAGTCGGCCGAAAAGCGCGAGCCGGACTTCACCACCGTCACATGCCCGGAAAAGCCGCCATCGAAATATTTATCGATGGTTTCGCCAATCCGTCCTTCGATGCGCGTGCGGAACGCCTCACCGATATCCATGTGTTTTCCCGATATGCGTAAATTCATCTGAAAACTGACCTTCCCTGTTCAGACTTCAAATTTGTTCGAGTTTATACCCGTAGTCGACGCGCACAAGCTACAGGGCGGGTTTCACGCCGAATTTAAGTCCGAACTTTCCGGTTAATCACAAGCCGTCTCCCGACGGAGCATTTTGTCTGCGGGCAACAGCCCGTCCCATGCGGGCGGGCTTCTAGTCACTTCATGAACGCTTGTCAATGAAGGCAAAGTCAACGGCAAAAACGGCTGTGAATTAGCGGCCGGCGCTGGCCATGGCACGTTTTTCGCGCCGCCGCTGCACCGACGAGGGAATATTCATACCTTCCCGATACTTGGCTACAGTTCTCCGGGCGATATCGACACCATCGCGCTGCAGGATATCCACAATGGCGTCGTCTGAAAGAACTTCAGCCGAGGCTTCCTCGTCGATCAACTGCTTTATACGGTCCCGCACGGCTTCGGAGGAGTGGGCATCGCCTCCGCCCGCCGAAGCGATGGCCGCGGTGAAGAAATAGCGCAGTTCGAAGACACCCCGAGGGGTCAACATATATTTGTTGGCGGTGACACGGCTGACCGTCGATTCATGCATGCCGATCGCGTCTGCGACCGTGCGCAGGTTGAGCGGGCGCAATTGCCTGACACCATGAACCAGAAAAGCGTCCTGCTGGCGCACGATTTCGGACGCGACTTTCAGAATGGTCTTGGCGCGCTGGTCAAGGCTGCGGGTCAGCCAATTGGCATTCTGAAGGCACTCGGCGAGAAAATCCTTCTCCGCCTGATTCTTGGTCAGCGTCGAAACCTGGGTAAAATAGATTTGATCGACCAGAACCCGCGGCAATGTTTCGGGATTGAGCTCGACCGTCCAGCTACCGTCGCTGGCAGCGCGCACCTCGACATCCGGCACGATCGTATCGGTATTACCGCCGGAGAAAGCAGCACCGGGCCGTGGGTCGAGACGGCGGATTTCAGCAAGCATGTCGAGAAGGTCGTCCTCGTCGACCGCGCAGAGCTTCTTCAGCGTCTGGAAATCGCGGCGGGCGAGAAGATCGAGATTGTCGACCAGTGCCTGCATCGCCGGATCGAACCGGTCGCGCCGGATAAGCTGAAGCGCCAGGCATTCGGCGAGATCGCGGGCAAAAATGCCGGCCGGCTCAAATGTTTGACATTTGCGAAGCACCTCGATGACATCGGCCCCGCCGACACCCAGCCGCGCGGCTATTTCCTCGGCATCGCCGCGCAGATAGCCGATTTCATCGAGCGCGTCGGTGAGATCGTAGGCGATCAGACGGTCGCCGGAATTCACGAACGCAAAGGAAATCTGTTCGCCGACATGGTCGCGTAGCGTCAGCGCCGCAGCCGCCATGTCCTCCATGTCGAATCCTTCCGACGCGCCAAGCGACCCGCTGCCGCCGGCGGCGGATTTCCATTGTGCAGCAAGATCCGGCCCCACCCGCTCGCTTACCCCGGGATCGTCGGGAAAGACATTTTCGAGGGAGGTGTCGAGCTTTTCCGACATGGCTTCAGCGCTCCATGCCGTATCTGCTTCCACCCACTCCTCGCCGGCAGAATCATTCTTCTCCAGCCGATCCCCCATTGCGTCATCGCGCGGCTCGACGCGGTCGAGCAGCGGATTGCGCTCGATCTCCTCATCGACGAAATGATCGAGTTCGATATGGGTCATCTGCAGCAATTTTATCGACTGCATCAGTTGCGGTGTCATCACCAGCGACTGCGACTGCCGAAGCTGCAATTTGGCTGCAAGGGCCATTGTTACTCACGCACTCCCGTATCCGCCGAATACGCCCACGACGAATTTCCCCGAACGCATAAAACTGGCCCGGCTTTTGCATGTCAAGAAAAAGGCTGGAAGAAAGTGACCTGTTATCCGATTCTCGGAGTCCGAATTTGCTTCGGAGCGGCCGTTTTTCGCACATCCTTGCGAAAAACTTTAAAAATCAGAGTGTGAAGCCTTCGCCGAGATAAAGCCGCCGCACATCCGGATCGGCGACGATATCGGCCGCGGAGCCGTGCTTCAGGATTTCGCCGGCGTGAATGATGTAGGCCCGGTCGATCAGCCCCAGCGTCTCGCGCACATTGTGATCGGTGATCAGGACGCCGATACCACGCTTGGTCAGGTGGCGCACGAGCTGCTGGATGTCGGAGACGGCGATCGGGTCAACACCGGCGAACGGTTCGTCGAGCAGCATGTAGTTCGGACGGCTGGCGAGGGCGCGGGCGATTTCAAGACGGCGGCGCTCGCCGCCGGAGAGCGAAATGGCCTGTGCCTTCCTGAGATGGGCGATATGGAATTCATCGAGCAGCGCATCGAGATTCTTGTCGCGTTCCTTGCGGCTCTTCTCTACGACCTCGAGCACGGCGCGGATATTGTTCTCGACGGTCAGGCCGCGAAAGATCGATGCTTCCTGCGGAAGATAGCCGACGCCAAGCCGGGCGCGGCGATACATCGGCATGGAGGAGACGTCGAAGCCATCGATCTCGATGGTGCCCTTGTCCACCGGCACCAGGCCGGTGACCATGTAAAAGCATGTCGTCTTGCCGGCACCATTGGGACCCAGAAGCCCGACAGCCTCGCCAGCGCGAACGCCGAGCGAGACGCTGTTGACGACGGTTCGTCCCTTGTAGGCCTTGGTCAGGCCCTGCGCGATCAAGGTGCCCTTGAAGCTCGCAGCATCCTTGCGCAAGGCAGGCGCAGCCGGTGCCGACCGACGCCCCGACAGGCGCGACAAGAGCGATGCAGATTGAGGCATTACTGCTTCTTGGTTCCGGTGGTGGCTCCAGGGGCCGATCCAGGGGTGATCGACATCATGACGCGGCCATTGCCCGATTCGCCCTTCTTGCAGCCGTCGACATTGGCTTCGCCCGTCTTCATCAGAACGGTCAGCTTGCATCCGACGAGCACATTGGGGCCGTCGGACATGACCACCTCTTTGCCGGACAAGACCAGGATCTCGGTCTTCATGTCGAACGTTCCGCGATCGCCGGTGGCGACCTGCGTGTTGGATTTGACATAGACCTTGTCTTCAACCTCGAGCTTGTCGATGTTGGCCGAACCGGTCGTCGCCGAGCCGCCGCCGTCCTTGGCGTAGTAGACGGTCATCTTGCCCGATTTCAGGAGCGTCGGCCCCTGCACGACGGTAACGTTGCCGCTGAAAATCGCCATGTTCTCGGATTCGCGAACTTCCAGCTTGTCGCTTTCGATCTGGATCGGATCTTTGCCCGACAGGTTCAGGCCGGAAAGACGGCTCTGCGCGCTGTCCTGTGCGAAAACCTGGCCGGGAGCCAGCGTCATCACCGCAAGGCCCAACACCGCCCCCAGCGGCAGCCTCATTTTATTGCCCCACATTCTGGTCTCCGCTCGCGTTCTCTGCCGTCTTCAACCGGCCGGAATCGATGTTCATGCGCACCCGCTTCTCGAATATCAAAACCTTGCCATTTTCAAGGATCGTCATCGAGTCCGAGTTGATCTTGGCGCCTTTGAGCTGAATATCAACGGGGTCGTCCGTCTTCATTCCACCCTTGCCGATATCCAGATACGCCGATTTCAACTTCGCCACCATACCGTCAGAGGTGGTAATCGTCATGACGTCGGTGATCTCAAGCGTGTTCTTGTCGCGGTCATAGGTGCCGTGAGGGGCAACCACGGTCGCCCAGTTTTCAGCGTCGACAGGCAATTTCGCATCGATGCCTTCCAGCTTCACGATGCCTTCATTCTGGAATTCCTGAATGGCGCGCGCGGCGGTCATCTTGTAAGGCCGGTTATCCTTGGTGAAGCCGTCAAGCTTGGGATTGGCCATCACCAGCTTGCCGTCCGAATAGGCCGAGCCATCGGCGCTGACAGCCACTGTCGCCGGTGTCGCTAGGTAGGAATAGCCGACGAAGCCGCCAGCCATCACCACGGCCAGAAGCGGCAATGCGATCTTGAGAAACCGAACCCTGTAGGAATGCCTCTGGGCGCTCTCAAACGCTCCGCGACGGGGCTGTGATACCCCTGATGCCGGAAGCGTGGACGCCATCTGGCTGGCGGTCGTTTCTGTCGGTCGCGCCAACATATTGCCTTTTTTGTTTTCCGGTTTCGAAGCCGGACGTTGCCGTATCGCGAATATCCTGCGCGAAGCAGGAAGCATCAAACGATTGAAAACCACGGAATTGTGGCACTAAACTTAAAATCTTCTCCGCATCGACCGGAAGGAATGGCATCCGGAAAGGTGCAAATCTTCGTGAAACTATAGCAAATCCGGGTCCAAAAGCCCATTGAAACGCATAGCCACCTTCCGCCGAAAGACAGTCGCCTTTCAGACCTACACAGCAATATGGTTACTTTAACGTGAAATGCCAGCCCATTCGGCTAACCAAAGCGAAACGAGACGACCCGTCTCGCAGATGAAACCGGTAGCCCTTGCAGGCCGGTTGGATTAAAACGACGCTTTCCCGCTAACACGAGGCAAGCATGGCAACGAGAGCCGACGATCTGATCGACCGCCGTCATTTGCGGCGCAAGCTGACCTTCTGGCGTGTTGCAGCGATTGCCATTGCAGCCATCTGCATCGCGGCAGCGTCGATGTGGTTCTATGACGACGAGTTCGGCGGCATTGCAGCCAACCACATAGCCAAGGTGAAGATCGAGGGAACGATCACCGAGGACGAGGAACTGCTCGAGCGCCTCGAGAAAATCCGCAAGGCGAAATCGGTGAAGGGCGTGATCCTGTCGATCGATTCGCCGGGCGGGACCACCGCCGGCGGCGAAGCGATTTTCGACGCCGTCCGGGCGCTCGCGAAGGAAAAGCCTGTCGTGGCGCAGGTCGGCACGCTTGCCGCATCCGCAGGCTACATGATCGCTTCCGCCACTGATCACATTGTCGCGCGCAAATCGTCGATCGTCGGCTCGATCGGCGTGCTGATCCAGTATCCGGATGTCAGCGGCCTGATGGACAAGCTCGGCATCAAGCTGGAAGAGGTCAAATCCTCGCCGCTGAAGGCCTCGCCCTCACCCTTCAAGCCGACCACGGAAGAAGAGCGCGCTATGGTCCGCTCGATGATCCTCGACAGCTACGACTGGTTCGTCGGCCTCGTGGAAGAGCGCCGTTCGATGACGCGCGCGCAGGTTCTCACCCTTGCCGACGGCTCCATCTTCACCGGCCGCCAGGCGCTGGAGAAGAAGCTGATCGACGAGGTCGGCGGCGAAAACGAGGCAATCGACTGGCTCGGCACCAAGGGTGTCGATGTCGACCTGAAGGTCGTCGAGTGGAAGCCGAAGGGCAGCGGCTCAAGCCTGTTCTTCAGCAGCTCCATGATGAAGGCGGCCAGCCGCGCCCTTGGCCTGCCTGACGGCGGCGAAGAATTCCTGCGCAAGATCGGCGCGGATCGCTTGTTCCTTGACGGTCTCGTGTCGGTCTGGCAACCTTGAAGTTCCGGCGGGCCGGCTTAAAAACGAATAAAATCATCCGCATACCATTACAAACCATTGGCGGGGACCGCGCTCATGATCAAATCCGAACTCGTGCAGATTATTGCCACACGCAATCCGCATCTCTTCCTGCGGGACGTGGAAAACATCGTCAGCGCCATCTTTGACGAAATTACCGATGCCCTGGCGGATGGAAACCGGGTGGAACTGCGCGGTTTCGGCGCATTTTCGGTAAAGAACCGCCCTGCGCGCACCGGCCGCAACCCGCGCACCGGCGATTCGGTCGAGGTCGAGGAGAAGTGGGTTCCCTTCTTCAAGACTGGCAAGGAACTGCGCGAGCGGCTAAACGCCGGCAAGTAGGGCGAAGGCCGTTTCAATCGGGAAAGGCCGGCCGGCTCCAGGAATAGATATGCTCAATCGCTTCATGCTCATCGTGGTGTTCGTGCCGATCGCCATAATCCTGATCGCGCTGGCGGTGGCCAATCGGGCGCCCACCGCCTTCACGCTCGACCCGTTCAATCCCGGCAACCCGGCGCTGACGCTGCAACTGCCGCTGTTTTTCCTGCTCTTCGCGGCAATTGCCATTGGCATGATCGTCGGCAGCCTCGCCACCTGGTTCAGACAGGGGCGCTACCGCAAGCTGGCGCGTGTGCGCGGACAGGAATTGCAAACGATGGCCGATCCGCGCCTCACGCCCGGTCAAACGAACCTGCCGGCGACGAAGCGTTAAGGCGCGTCGCGATCTTTCAGATTCGCTTCTCGCGCCTTAAGTCTTTATTTTTACGCATGTCGTTACCGCAAAACCGCTTCACACTTTTGCGCGACATGCTGTAGCCGCACCAACTTCGCCGTTTCACGCAAGGACCAGCAATGCAGATGATCTCGGCGGGCGATGTCGACCGCGCCCTCACCTTTTCCGGGCTTGTGGAAACCCTACGCAAGGCCTTTCATGACGGCGCGATCCAGCCGGTGCGCCATCACCATACAGTCGAACGCCCGATGGGGGCGGCCTCGACACTGCTTCTGATGCCAGCCTGGAGCGACTTCAATGCCGATGGCGTTTCCGACGGCGGCCATATCGGCGTGAAGATCGTGACCGTCTCGCCCGACAACAACGCAATCGCCAAGCCGGCGGTGATGGGCCTCTATCTGCTTCTCGACGGCACGACCGGCGAACCGCAGGCGCTGATCGACGGGCAGCGGCTGACGCAATGGCGCACGGCCTGTGCGTCCGCGCTTGCCGCCAGCTATCTCGCCCGCGAGGACGCTTCCAAGCTGCTGATCGTCGGCGCGGGTGCGCTTGCGCCATTCCTGGCCAAGGCGCATTCGGCGGTGCGGCAGATCAGGCAGGTCAGGATCTGGAACCGCACGCCAGCCAATGCTGAAAAGGTCGCGGCGGAACTGCGTGCGGAAGGCATCGAAGCTACGGCAGCCAGCGATCTGGATGCCGAGTTGGGCTGGGCCGACATCGTTTCCTCCGCCACGATTTCGACGACGCCATTGATTAAAGGGGCTTTGCTTAAGCCTAGCACCCATGTCGATCTAGTCGGCGGCTTTACACCGACCATGCGCGAAAGCGACGACGATGCCATCCGCCGCGCCCGCGTCTATGTCGACACCCGCGCCGGCGCAACGAAAGAAGCCGGCGATATCGTCCAGCCGCTGGCATCGGGCGTCCTGAAGGCAGAGGACATCGTGGCCGACCTGCACGAACTGGCACGCAACGAAAAGCTTGGGCGGGAAACCGGCGAAGAAATCACGCTGTTCAAATCGGTGGGTGCCGCGCTGGAGGATCTTGCGGCGGGAATCGCGGTCTATCAGCGCAGCAAGGGCTGAGCGGACGCCATTTCTTGCGATGCGCGGGATGCTGTGGCAGAAGCGCTGCTGCCGCATCTGGAGTGTGCATGAAACCTTCGCGTGACAAACGCCGCGACAAGCGCCCGCAGGCCGACCGCTCTTCGCCGCCTGCCGGCCGGAGCGAGCGCCCGGTTGCGCCGCGTCGCAACGCTGAGGCCCCGGACGCCAATCCTGCCTCCGAGGCGAAGGCCGCACCTCGCGTGCTGAAGCGTCGCGAAGGCGCACTGCCGGCAGAACGGTTGCCGGTCATTCTCGAAGTTTCTCCCAACGCCGACTATGCGCTGCTCGACAGCGGCGACGGCGAAAAACTCGAGCAGTACGGTCCCTATCGCATCGTACGCCCCGAAGGTCAGGCGATCTGGCAGAAGGCGCTGCCGGCGAAGGACTGGAGCAATGTCGACGCCGTCTTCACCGGCGACACCGACGAGGAAGGCATGGGCCGCTGGCGGTTTCCCAAGACGCCGCTCGGTGAAACATGGCCGATGAGCCATGACGGCATCTCCTACCTCGGCCGCTTCACCTCGTTCCGCCATGTCGGCGTCTTTCCCGAACAGGCTTCGCACTGGGATCACATGGCCAGTCTGATCCGCGAGGCCAGGCGCCCGGTCAAAGTGCTCAATCTGTTCGGCTATACCGGCCTCGCCTCGCTGGTGGCGGCGCGTGCCGGCGCTGAAGTCACCCATGTCGACGCCTCGAAAAAGGCGATCGGCTGGGCGCGCGAAAACCAGCTCATGGCCGGCCTCGGCGAAAAGCCGATCCGCTGGATCTGTGAGGACGCAATGAAATTCGCCGAGCGCGAGGAACGGCGCGGCAATGGCTATGACATCATCCTGTTCGACCCGCCGGCCTATGGGCGCGGGCCGAAGGGCGAGGTCTGGCAGTTGTTCGAGGATCTGCCGGCCCTGACCGATATCTGCCGATCCATTTTGACACCGAAACCGCTGGCAGTGGTGCTGACCGCCTATTCCATCCGCGCATCCTTCTTCGCAATCCATGCGCTGATGCGCGACACATTCGCCGGCATGGGCGGCACCATCGAATCCGGCGAGCTGATCATCCGCGAAAAGGCCGCCGGACGGGCATTGTCGACATCACTGTTTTCGCGCTGGGTGGCCTCATGAGCGAGCATCGCACCGGTGCGCCCGGGCAGGTCAAGGAAGTCACCAGCCTCGCCAATCCTCTGGTGAAGGACATCAAGGCGCTGGCGCTGAAGAAATTCCGCGACCAGCAAAACGCTTTCATGGCCGAGGGGCTGAAGCTCGTCATCGACGCGCTCGATCTCGGCTGGTCGATCAAGACGCTGGTTTTCGCCAAGGCCGGGCTCGGCAACCCGACGATCGAAAAGGTTGCGGCGCGCACGGTCGCTGCCGGTGGAACCGTTCTGGAAGTCTCCGAAAAAGTGCTCGCGGCGATCACCCGGCGCGACAATCCACAGATGGTGGTCGGGGTGTTTTCGCAGCGCTATCTGCCGCTTAGGGATGTTCGCCCGAAGGATGGCGACGTCTGGGTGGCGCTCGACCGCGTGCGCGATCCCGGCAATCTCGGCACGGTGATCCGTACGGTGGATGCCGTCGGCGCGAAGGGCATCATTCTGGTTGGCGAGACCACTGACCCCTTCTCCGTGGAAACGGTCCGCGCCACCATGGGCTCGGTCTTCGCCGTGCCTGTGGCGCGCGCCACGCCGGAGGCATTTCTGGCCTGGCGCAAAGGATTTCCCGGCCTCGTCGCCGGCACGCATCTGAAGGGCGCGGTCGATTACCGGTCGGTCGATTTTTCCGGCCGTCCCGTTCTTTTGCTGATGGGCAATGAGCAGCAGGGCCTTCCCGACAGTCTGGCCGAGAGCTGCGACAGGCTCCTGCGCATCCCGCAGGCGGGCCGTGCGGATTCGCTCAATCTGGCTGTGGCCACCGGGGTCATGCTTTTCGAAATCAGGCGCGGCGCGCTGACACTCGGCGCGGAGGGCAATACGTGACCTGGAAATCCCTGGCTCCCTACGGCTTGCTGACTGCCATCGTCGTGGCGTTCGACCAGTGGATCAAGTTTCTGGTCGAAACAGAGCTCTTCATGCACGATCAGATCAACGTTCTTCCGTTCCTGGCGCTTTACCGCACTTACAACACCGGCGTCGCATTCTCGATGTTTTCGTCGATCGGCGACAAGGGGCTGATCCTGCTTTCGCTCGCTGTGGTCGCCTTCGTGCTTTATCTGGCATTTCGGACTGGACCGGGTCAGATTCTGGCGCGGGTAGGCTTTGCGCTGATTATCGGCGGGGCAATCGGAAACCTCATCGACCGCACGGTCTATGGCCACGTCATCGACTACATATTGTTCCACACACCGGTGTGGTCGTTCGCCATCTTCAACCTAGCCGATGCCTTCATCACCGTGGGCGCGGGGCTCGTTCTCCTAGACGAATTTTTCAGCTGGCGCCGCATGAAATCGGCACCACCGTCGAGCGAGTAACTTCGCGTCATCCGTGCATTTTTCCCGCGACCGCTAAAATTCGAACGATCCGCCAAAAGCTTCCCTAAGGCTTCCCGTCTAGGGTCGACGCATGAGCGTGGATTCCGTCGAAACCGAATTGCGAAGCATCGAACGCGGCGCGGAAACCGAGCCGTCGCAGGCCGTGCGGCGGCGGCAGATCGTATCGCCGCCGATCGCCCCGGAACTGCCGCGTCGCGCTTCGCGTGGGTTGATCTACGCGACGCTCACTGTGGTGCTCATATTCGCGGCACTCGCCAAGCTGGAGGGCGCGTCGGATTTCATCAGCGCCGGACTTCTCGTCACCGGTGCCGTTGGCCTCGCGATCCTCACCAGGGCTTTTCGCAACGAACGCAGAGCAGTTTCGCTGATCCGCGAAAGCACGGCTCGCAGTCGCGCCGAAATCGAGACCCTCGCCGACCGGATGTGGGAACTTCAGGAAAGCGAGGAGCGCTTTTATGGGCTTATCGATGCTCTTGGCGATCTCGTCGTTCATCGCGACCGCGAGGGACACATTGTTTACGCCAACAAGGTTTTTGCCGAACTGATCGGCTCGGACCTTCGTAAAATCTCCGGCCGCACGCTTTCGGAGCTCGGCATCGAGGTCGGCATCGTGCCGGACGCGGCATTCTCGGACGGTGAATGCCTGAGTTCGACCGATGTCGCCATTCGCGCACCGGGCGGACCGCGCTGGTTTTCGTGGATCGAGCTTTCGGTGCGCGACAAGGAGACCGGCACAGTATCCCATCGCGCCATCGCGCGCGACATCACCGCCCGCAAGCGTGCGGAGACGGCACTCATCAACGCACGCGAGCGCGCCGAATTTGCCAGCCAGGCCAAGTCCCGGTTTCTGGCGACTGTCAGCCATGAAATCCGCACACCGATGAACGGCATCATGGGCATGGCCAGGCTGCTGGCCGACACGGGGCTTTCACCGGAACAGCGGACCTATGTCGGCGCCGTTTCGACATCGGCCAGCGCGCTGCTGGCGCTGATCGAGGATCTGCTCGATTACTCGAAGATCGAGGCGGGGCGGTTTGAACCGGAGCCCCAGCCGATGTCGCCGCGCGAACTCGTCGACAATGTCGTCGAGCTGCTGGCTTCCCGTGCATTCGCAAAGAACATCGGGCTAGGGTGCCATGTCGCCCCGGATGTGCCGCAGATGATTACCGCCGATCCCGGCCGCGTCCGCCAGGTGCTGCTCAATCTGATCGGCAATGCAATCAAGTTCACCGATTCGGGCGGTGTTCTCGTGACCGTTTCCAGGGTAGCCGGCGACAGTTCCGACATGATCCGCTTCTCGATTTCAGATAGCGGCCAGGGCCTTCGCAGAAGCGACATGGAGCGCATCTTCGACGAGTTCGAGCAAGCCGACGGCACGTCCACGAGGACACATGGCGGCGCGGGACTGGGACTGGCGATCTCCAAGCGCATCGTGCAATCGATGGGCGGGGCGATCTCAGTGGACAGCAGCTACGGCAACGGCTCGGAATTTTCGTTCACGATTCCCGCAGCCGACGCAGTCGACGGCGGCAACATACGCGGCATGGTTCTCGCGGGACGCCGGGCCGTTATCCTGTCGTCCAACCGGGTGGAAGCCGAGGCCATCGCCCGCTCGATCAGGGCGCATGGCGGCTTGGTCGAGATCGCCGAGACACAGTCGCAGGCGATCACAATGGCCAAGGGCTGCGATACGCTGCTGATCGATGCCGCACTTGAGAGGAACGACGGGCGCTTGCTCAGGCGGTTGCGTCAGGCCGGTTTTGATACATGCCAGGCCGTCACGCTGATTGCGCCGACCGATCGCGGCATGCTCGGCGACTTCAGGAACAGCGGCTATTCGACATTCCTCGCGCGCCCCGTTCGCGGCGAGACATTGCTGCGCGTCCTGCTGACCGCCGGTTCGGGCGCAGGTGAGACATCGACAACCCCCAAGCGCCGGGCGCCGTCCAAACCAGGGAGCAAGGGTCAGACCGGAATGTCGATTCTGATCGCCGAAGACAATGACATCAACGCCATGCTGGCACGCGCCGTCTTGCAGAAGGCCGGCCATCGCGTCGATGTGGTGGGAAATGGCAAGGCCGCCGTCGAAGCAGTGACCGGCAGCACGCGAAAACGACGCTACGACGTGGTGCTGATGGACCTTCACATGCCGGTCATGGACGGCCTCGACGCAATCGCCGCAATCCGACGCCATGAAGAGGAAAACGGCACGACACCGGTGCCGATCATGGTGCTTTCGGCGGACAGCCAGGAAAAAACCCGCCATGCGGTTCTGGCCCACGGCGCCAGCGGCTTTGTCACGAAACCAATCGATCCGGCGGCATTGGTGCAGGCGGTGAGCGAACACACTGCCGCCTGACCGTGCCAGGATTTGGCGCCGCCAACACAATCACTTAGCCGACTTTGTTCTTTCCAAACGCGCGGCAATGATTGCCCTTGAGTAACGTTCAAGCTACAGTCACAATCCTGTTGCACTCCCCCTTTATCCCGCACATGTGGGATGGCTCGAAGGAGAATCACCCGTGCAGACAGCGTTGCCGGAGCGGGATACATTTCTGAAGGCCAATGGCGCCGCGATCATCGCGCGGTTGGCCGATGACGTTTTCCGAAGCGAAGCCTTGGGCCGAATAGGCAATCTCGAAGTTCGCCTTGCGCGCAATCCGGCGGAAATCGCTGCTGCGCAGGAAGTGCGCTATCGCGTTTTTTACGACGAACTCGGCGCCAAGCAGAGCATAGCGCATTCGCTGGACAGGCGCGACGCTGACCGTTTCGATGCGATTTGCGATCACCTCCTGGTGTTCGACATGTCGCTTCCGGGCCCTGCCCACAGCCGTATCGTCGGAACTTACCGGCTGCTGCGGCAGGAAAGTGCCGTTGCTGCCGGCGGTTTCTATTCCGAGGACGAATTCGAGCTGAAAAAGCTCATTGCCCGTCATCCCGGCCAGCGTTTTCTTGAGCTCGGGCGCTCCTGCGTGCTGCCGGAGTATCGCTCCAAGCGCACCATCGAGGTGCTCTGGCAAGGTATCTGGGCCTATATCAATCACTATGACGTCGGCGTCATGGCCGGTTGTGCCTCGTTCCATGGCACGGTGCCGGCGGCCCACAGCGAGGCGCTGTCCTATCTGGCCCACAATTGCCGGACCAGCAGTGCCTGGGACGTGCGCGCCATTCCCAGCCGCTATCGCAGCATGGACCTGATGCCGGCCGAGGCGATCAACGTCAAATCGGCGATCGCGGCCATGCCTCCGCTGATCAAGGGATATTTGCGGATCGGAGCCCGGATCGGCGACGGTTGCGTGATCGACGCGGATTTCGGCACGGTCGATGTTTTCATCGTCATGCCGGTGAAGGAAATCAGCGCCCGCTACGTCAATTATTACGGCGGCGAGGGTCAGCGCTTCGCTGCCTGACGATCCCGCGGCGCCCTGCAATCAGGGAATGTCTTCCGGGCGGCGACCGGGACGGCTTTTGTAAGCCGGGAATGTCCAGCCGAATTTGAGTGCTCCTGCCCGCACGATAAAAGCCGCCGCAAATGCCAGCAGCGCCGACACCGGCAATGGCGCACCGGCAATATCGGCAAGCGTGAACATGGCTGCCCCTGCCATCGCCGCCGTCACATAGATTTCCGGACGCAGCAGCACCGATGGTTCGCCGGCAAGAAGATCGCGCAGGATGCCTCCCAAGGTGGCCGTTAACATACCGGTGACGACTGCCACGGTCGGAGAGCCGGTCACCGCCATGCCCTTGGCAGCGCCCATTGCCGAATAGGCCGACAGGCCGAGCGCATCCAGCCAGAGCAGGAGCTTGTAACGGGATTCGACCATATGGGCGGTGAAGAAAACGAGCACCGCCATCGCAGCGCAGATCAGCACATAGTCCGGATTGCGAACCCAGAAGACCGGCGCGCCGAGTATCAGGTCGCGGAACGTGCCGCCACCGATGCCGGTGACGCTCGCCAGAAAGAGAAACCCGATAATGTCGAGCTGCTTGCGGGATGCCGCCAGTGCGCCGGTGGCTGCAAAGACAGCCACGCCGGCATAATCGAGAAGCAGAATCGGGTTCATCGCCACCGCCGACAATATTTGCCGGAGCATGGTCGATCCCGAAACGCCATGCAACGTCCGGGTCGACTTATATTGCCGCGCGCCCCGGCAGGAAGGATCAGGCGTCCTTTTCGGCCTGCTCGTTTATCGGGCCCGGTTCGGCTTGCCCATCCGCCGAGGCGGCTTCTGCCTTGGGCTCAGGGGCGGACTGCTGCTTGGGGCCACCCTTGGCAACGCCGACCATGGCGGGGCGCAGCACGCGCTCGCCGATCGAATAGCCCGGCTGCACGACCTGAACCACGGTGTTGGCCGGCACGTCAGGGTTCGGCACCTCGAACATCGCCTGATGGAAATGCGGATCGAACCTGGCGCCTTGCGGTTCCAGCTTCTTTACGCCGTGGCGTTCGAGAGCCGAAAGCATGGCGCGCTCGGTCATCTCAACGCCCTCGATCAGGGCCATGAAGCCGGCGTCTCCGGCAGCTTTCGCTTCGGCCGGAATGGCCTCAAGGGCACGATTGAGATTGTCTGAAACCGACAGCATGTCGCGCGCGAAGTTGGCCACGGAATAGGCGCGCGCATCCTGCACGTCGCGGGCGGTGCGCCGGCGAAGGTTTTCCATGTCGGCGGCAATCCGCAGAGCCCGCTCCTTGAGCTCTTCGTTTTCCTTCATCAGCCGGACAAGCGCTTCGTAGTCGCCATCACTGGCGGTGTCGCGCGATTCGGCAGCAGCCTCGAGAGCCTCGTTCTCTTCGGGCGCACGTTCTTGTTTTTCCTGCTCGTTCATCGCCATGTCCCGTCATTCTCATAGGTTCGGAAGTTGGGCCCGATATCGAGGTTTGACGGGCAAAAATCAAGGGGTAAGGCCGTTGGACGACACCCCGGAAGCGTTTCGCCGGATATTCCAAGTCAGTCCATTCAATTGATTCCATTTTAATTAAACCTTTACCCTAACGATCGACGGCGGTTGCATTAGACCATCGATGGAGGAACCATTCTCATGCACAGGGAGTTCTTGACCCAACAAGAGGTATTGGGACGATGGCCCGCAGTGATGATGAGAAATACAGCGCCCTGGCTTTGGAGATCAGGCGCCAGCTTGGAACCGAACCAGTGAAAAGGTTCGTGCGATCCCTGCCGACGTTCGCACCCGAACAGGAGGCTCCGCACAAGTTCCATGATCTTTTGAGCAGGCTGGATCGGGCAGAAGCTCTGGCGGGAGCCACGACACGCCGCCGCTAGGGTTTGGCAAGCGTCACTTAAACTTCTTGCAAGCGGCGCGGCGGCCTGTCTATGGTCGCCGATGAATATTGCCCCCGATCTCCATACCCGTTCCGGCGACCGCGCCTGGCTGAAAATTCTCGCTCGCTACAAGAAGCCGGACAGACGGCGAAGCGCTTTCGAGCTCGCCGTCACGGCCATTCCTTTTGCCGGTTTATGGGCGCTTTCGTGGGCTGCGGTGCATTATGGACAGTGGTGGGGCCTGATTTTCATCATTCCAGCCGCCGGTTTCCTGCTTCGGCTGTTCATGATCCAGCACGATTGCGGACACGGTTCCTTCTTCGCTCATCGCTCCTCCGACGACTGGACCGGCCGGATCATCGGCGTCCTGACACTCACCCCCTATGACTACTGGCGCCGCGCGCATGCCGAGCATCATGCCTCTGCCGGCAACCTTGACGAGCGCGGCGTCGGCGACATAACGACGCTGACCGTTTCCGAATATCGCGCTTTGTCGCCAAGAGGCCGGCTCGCCTACCGGCTGTACCGCAATCCGGTCGTCATGTTCGGAATCGGCCCGATATGGCTTTTCCTGTTCAAGCAGCGGCTGCCCTTCGGCATGATGCGCGCAGGCATGTTGCCGTGGGTTTCGACCATGGCGACCAACTTCGCGATTGCGGCTCTGTCGGCAGGCCTGATCTGGCTGATCGGCATCGTCCCGTTCCTGATCGTGCACCTGCCCATCGTGGTGCTGGCGGGCGCCGCCGGCATATGGCTGTTTTATGTGCAGCACCAGTTCGAGGACACGCATTGGTCCGAGGGCCAGGATTGGCAGTTCCAGCATGCAGCGCTGCACGGCTCGTCGCACTACGACCTGCCACGCGTCCTGCGCTGGCTGACCGGCAACATCGGCATCCATCACGTCCATCACCTGTCCAGCAAGGTGCCGTGCTACCGGCTTCCCGAAGTGCTGCGGGATTTTCCGGAACTTCGCAGCGTCGGCCGCATCACGATCATGGAAAGCTTTCGCTGCGTGAAGCTGGTGCTGTGGGACGAGAACCGGAAGAAACTCATCTCCTTCCGCGAAGCACGCGGGCTCGCATAGGCAGCGAGGCAAAGAGGCCGCTGCGGATTACAAGCAGCGGCCTAAGCCAATTCAAGCCGCCTGCCGGGTCTCCCGCATTATGGTCTTGCCATGGGTCACTTCGCTGCCGAGAACTTTCAGACACTCGCGCATGAAGGCTGCAAGCCCCGGCCAACCCTTGGCTGAGACCAGATTGCCGTCGACATGCGCTCCGTTCGGCGCCACGTCGATATAGATGCCGCCAGCCAGGGTGACTTCCGGTTCGCAATACTGCAATGCCGCGACCTCCCTGCCGCGCACCACGCCATCCACGGCGATCAATATCTGCACGCCGTGGCAGATGGTGAAGATCGGTTTCCCGGTTTCATGGAAATGGCGGACCATCGCCTGCACGCGCTTGTCGATGCGGATGTATTCCGGGCCACGGCCGCCGGCGGCATAGACCGCGTCGTATTCGTCCAGCTTCACGTCCGCAAACGTCTTGTTGAGAATGTAATCGTGGCCGAGTTTTTCGGTGTAGGTCTGGTTGCCCTCGAAATCGTGCAGCGAAGTCTTTATCGCCTCACCGGCCTTCTTGTCCGGACACACGACATGCACCGTGTGGCCGACGGCATGCATTGCCTGTTCGAAAACAAAGATTTCGTACTCCTCGGAGAATTCTCCGACCAGCATCAATATCTTCTTGCCCGGCATTGGTTTCCTCCCTGTGCCTTCGAATTATTTCGCTTCTCGAAATAATTCTGGTATTTTAGTTGGGAAAATTTGCCGGTGGAAGCAGTAAATGACGCAACGTAAGCTGGCGCAGGTTAGCGCGCCGGCTTCAAAGCCTTAACCCACTGCGTTCCGGATAATCAGGCGCGCACGCGCCGCCAGGAATATTTCGGGCCTTGGTCGGCCGGCTTCACGGTCGGCTGATAATAGAGCGGAATGCCGCCCGTCTGCCCGGCCTCGAGCCGCGCGATCAGGGTCGGGTGCGACACCTCGAATTCATCGAAGCCGAGCCGCAGCATATGCGGAAGCTGATCGATCAGGACCTGGCCGGTCGCGCGGACAGCGCCCTCGAAATGATGGCGGCTGCGAAGCAGCTCGGCCTTGGAGAAACTGCGGCCGTCGCTGAAGGCCGGGAATGCCAGCGCCACCAGCGAAAGCTGGTCGAGCAGATCGACGATCGTCTCGACCGCATCGCCGGGCTGGAGCAGCACGCCAAGGCGTTCCCTGGCCGATTTGCGCACGTCCGGGTCGAGATCGAGAAAGGCCTGAAGCGGCAGGATGAAGCGGCCATTGCCCGACAGCGCGTCCGCGCTTTCGGCATGGGTCCATTCTTCCTCGCGAAAGCCTTCAGGCGTCCAGAGGCGCTTCTGCGCGGTGGGTTCGGTCATTCGGACAATTCCTAGTGCGAAGACGCGTTCAGCGTCTGGTCGAGGCCGGGCAGATGAATGCCACATTCGGTTTTTCCCTGTCCAGCCCAGCGGCCACTGCGCGCATCCTCGCCCGGCTTCACAGGCTGGGTGCAGGGAAAGCAGCCGATCGACAGATAGCCATAAGCGACAAGCGGGTTTTCGCGCAGCTTGTGGCTGCGCATGTACTCAGCCAGATCGCTGGTGGTCCAGCGCGCCAGCGGATTGATGCGTATGCGTGGGCCGACGGCCTCAAAGGCCGGCAGCGCCTGCCGGGTCGCGGCCTGGAAGCGCTTGCGCCCCGTAAACCAGGCTTGGAAAGGCTCGACGCCACGCGCCATTGGCTCGACCTTGCGAATGGCACAGCAGGCGTCGGTGTCGGTCTGGTGCAGCAGCCCGGCAGGATCGTCGCGGTCGAGAGCCGCCTGCTCCGGCGTCACGATGCGCACATCGGTCAGGCCGAAGTCGGCGACCAGCGCGTCTCGATAGTCCAGCGTCTCGCCGAAATGCTTGCCCGTATCCAGGAATATGATCGGAACGGTTCGGTCGATCTCGGCGATCATATGCAAAAGCACTGCCGAATCCGCGCCGAACGACGACACTGCCGCAACCCCGCGCGCAAAGTGGTCGATCACCGAATGTTCGATGATCTCGCGCGGCGTCAGGTCGCCATAGAGCCTTTCCAGTGAGGCAGCCGTGGCTTCCGCGTCAAGCGGCCTTGGCTTCGCTGCCATAGAGCGCCTCCTTGAACGGCGCGGCGCCGACACGGCGATAAGCGTCGATGAACTTTTCGGTCCGGTCGAGCCGGATGCGCAGATAGGTATCCACCACCGTCTCGATCGCGTCGGTGATCTCTTCCGGGCCGAAACCGCGGCCGATGATCTCGCCGATCGAAGTATGCTCGTCGCCCGAGCCGCCGAGCGTCACCTGATAGAGTTCCGCACCCTTCTTTTCGACACCGAGAATCCCGATGTGGCCGACATGGTGATGGCCGCAGGCGTTGATGCAGCCGGAAATCTTCAGCTTCAGCTCGCCAATGTCGCGCTGGCGCTCCAACGAGGCAAAGCGGCGCGAAATCTCCTGCGCCACCGGGATCGAACGCGCATTGGCGAGCGCGCAATAGTCGAGGCCGGGGCAGGCGATGATGTCAGTGATGAGGTTCGAGTTGGCGGTCGCCAGATCGATCTCGACCAGCGCGTCATAGACCGCCTTGAGGTCGGCGCGGGCGACATGCGGCAGGATCAGGTTCTGCTCATGGCTGACGCGCAGTTCGTCGAAGGCATACTTCTCGGCGATGTCGGCAACGGCTTCCATCTGGCTGTCCGTCGCATCGCCCGGAGCCTCGCCAATACCCTTGAGCGAGATCGTCACAGCAGCATAGTCCGGGTTCTTGTGGGTGATGACGTTCTGGTCGAGCCATTCGCCGAAGCTGCGGCTGTCTAGACGCGCGATCCTGACCGCCTCGTCGCCTTCCGGGCGCGCGACAAGTGCCGGCGGCGCGAAATAGGTTTCGATGGCGCGAACATCGGCTTCCGGCAGCTTGAGTTCGGTGTCCTTCAGCGCTTCCCATTCGGCCTCGACCTGTCGGGTCAGTTCCTCGACGCCGGTCTCGTGGACGAGGATCTTGATGCGCGCCTTGTACTTGTTGTCGCGGCGGCCGTTGAGATTGTAAACGCGCAGGATCGCAGTCGTGTAGGACAGCAGGTCCTCTTCCGGCAGGAAGTCGCGGATCTTCTTGGCGATCATCGGCGTGCGGCCCTGCCCGCCGCCGACATAGACGGCAAAGCCCAGTTCACCCGCAGCGTTCTTCTTCAGATGCAGGCCGATGTCATGCACCTGGATGGCAGCGCGATCGCGCTCCGCGCCGGTCACCGCGATCTTGAACTTGCGCGGCAGATAGGAAAACTCCGGGTGCACCGACGACCACTGGCGCAGGATTTCCGCATAGGGGCGCGGATCGGCGACCTCGTCGGCGGCAGCGGCAGCGAAGTGATCGGCCGTCACGTTGCGAATGCAGTTGCCCGAGGTCTGGATCGCATGCATCTCGACGCTGGCCAGATCGGCAAGGATCGCCGGCATGTCGGACAGCGCCGGCCAGTTGTACTGGATGTTCTGGCGCGTGGTGAAGTGGCCGTAGCCCTTGTCGTATTTGCGCGCGATGTGGGCAAGCATGCGAAGCTGGCCCGAATTGAGCGTGCCGTAGGGGATCGCGACGCGCAGCATATAGGCGTGGAGCTGAAGATAGACGCCGTTCATAAGCCGCAGCGGCCGGAACTGATCCTCGGTGATTTCGCCGGCCAGACGCCGCTCCACCTGGTCGGTGAATTCGGCGACCCGGGCTTTTACGAAATCGTGGTCGAACTCGTCGTAGCGATACATCTTCTTCGTCTTTCAGGGCCCGTCGGCCCGTTCCATCATGCCGCGCGGGAGACTGTCGGGCGTGCCTGCTTGCCAAGATCGTTGCGGTTCGTCGGGCCGGCGGCGCGGATCTGTTCGCGCAGGCGCGTCGGGCGGATTGCGCCGTCGACCAGCTGCACGTCGATCAGATTGACATCGACAACTTCGTTGTTGAGGAGACCGGCCTGGCCGATGGCCTCCAGCCTTTCCTCGCCCGCCTTGTCGCTGACGATCTCGGAGTGATCGATCGTCTCGGCCCAGCGATGGTCGGTCGAGAACCACACGGCCTCGCCGTCGGTGAGGCGGTTTGCGGTGAGTATCTTCATGCCACGGTCTCCCCGGTTCTTGCGGCCGCGCCGATATGGCGCTGGGCAGCGAGCGGTTCTGATTTCTGGAAATTGGCGCCGGCAACGGCATCGCCGATGATGGTCATGACCGGCCCGGCCAGGTCGGTGCGACCTTCCAGCGACGGCAGATCGGCCAGCGTGCCATGGAATTTGCGGCGGTCGACGAGGCTGGCATTCTCTACCACCGCAACGGCGGTATCCGGTGAAAGGCCAGCCTCGATCAGCCGCGAGGCGACATCGGCAGCGACCGAGCGGCCCATATAGACGGCGACCGTCGCGCCGGAAATCGCGAGCTTGGCCCAATCCGGCAGCGACTTGCCCTTGAGATCGTGACCGGTGGTGAAGACCATCGACGAGGTCACGCCGCGCAGCGTCAACGGAAGCTCGAAATCGGCGGCGGCAGCGAAGGCAGCAGTGACGCCCGGAACAACCTCGTAGGAAATTCCGGCATCGCGCAACGCCTGCATTTCTTCGCCGGCGCGGCCGAACACCAGCGGATCGCCTGATTTCAGCCGCACGACGCGCTTGCCCTCGCGGCCGAGACTGACCAGCAGATCGTTGATCTCGACCTGCGACTTGGAATGGCAACCCTTGCGCTTGCCGACCGGCAGGCGCTCGGCATCGCGGCGACCCATCGCGACCACTGATTCCGGAACCAGTGCGTCATAGACAATCGCGTCGGCCTCCATCAGGTGGCGGTGGGCGCGTAGCGTCAGCAAATCCTCCGCGCCGGGACCGGCGCCGACCAGCGCGATATGGCCTTCGGTCAGCTCCTGGCGGCGGAGCAGCGCAGTGGCGATCTCGCGCGCTTCCGCAGGCTCTCCGTTTTCCATGGCGCGCGCCGGAGCGCCGGAGAAGAACTCATTCCAGAAGCTGCGGCGCGGGCTGCCCTTGGGCAAGAATTTTTCCGCACCTTCGCGGAAGGCTGCGGCCAGCGTCGCCAGCGAACCGAGCGACGGCGACAGCATGCGGTCGATCTTCGAGCGCACCATCTGCGCAAGGACAGGTCCCGCCCCTTCCGTACCGATCGCCACAGCAAGCGGGGCGCGGTTGACGAGAGCGGGGGTGAAGAAATCGCAAAGTTCCGGCCGGTCGACCGCGTTGACCGGAATGCCGAGACGGCGGGCATCGTCCGAAATCAACCGATCCTGCATCGGATCGCCCGTAGCGGCGAAGACAAGGACGGCACCTTCGAGGAAAGCAGGATCGTAGGGTGCGTTTATGTGCCCGGCGTTATTGGCGGCAATCCAATCGGCCAGTTCCGGCTCGACCCGCTCGGAAACGATCACCAGCCTGGCGCTCGACTGGCCGAGCAGCCGCGCCTTGGCCAGCGCTTCGTCACCGCCGCCGACGATGACCACAGCTTCGCCCTCGACCCGCATGAAAACGGGGAACGCGTTGAGCTTGGCAGAGGGCTGCGACATGGTGAGCGGGGTTCCTGAATTATGCCTCAGATATTTAACGCTCAGGCCGAAAATTCAGAAGGAATGCACTCGCGCGGCCAATCGAGAGAGGCAATCTCTTTTCTGCCAATTTGCGGATCGGAAGAAAAATAATCCTCGGCTTTCGCGCGGCATCGCCGGCGGCAAAGATTTTGCTGCACGGCAAGCTTCATGCTCGCACCGTGGCCATCTTCGATGGATATTAGAAAATCAATCTCGGCAAACGGAATTGCAGAACGGTTTTTTCCAGAGATGCCGCAACCCAACGCACAGGAACTGACGTTCTGCGCTCGATAAATGAAATGACCACATTCTAAATTCTATCTTTTTTATAGAATATAGAATGTGGTCATGACGCGGCGGTTTGCTCTTCAGGCCGCGCCGAGCTTCCACCGTGCTTTTCGCGCGGCGGGCCCCGCCCGACATTTTTCTCGAAAAGTTGGATTTCAAAGAAGATTCATGGGCTTGTGGGGGTTGCGAGAAAGGCATCTGCTCACCCATATTGAAATTGGAGCGGCTTTCGCCGGTCCGATCCCATTTTGTTCAGTTTTTTTGGAAGGCGACCCCCGAACAATGCCGCATGACACGCCCCTCATCGCAACTATTGTCGCCGGTCTGGGGCTGGCTTTTGTTTTCGGCGCATTGGCAAATCGATTTCGCATCCCGCCGCTGGTCGGTTACCTGATTGCTGGCGTTCTGGTTGGGCCAAACACGCCCGGCTTCGTCGCCGACCAGAGCCTGGCGCTGGAACTCGCCGAGATCGGCGTCATCCTGCTGATGTTCGGCGTCGGCCTGCATTTCTCTCTCAAGGACCTGCTTTCCGTTCGCGCAATAGCGGTGCCCGGCGCGATCGTGCAGATCGCGTTTGCGACGGCGCTGGGTGCGGCGCTTTCATGGCTGATGGGCTGGACGATCGGCGCCGGGCTCGTCTTCGGCCTGGCGCTTTCTGTCGCCAGTACCGTCGTGCTCCTGCGAGCGCTTCAGGAGCGGCGCATGATCGAGACCGAGCGCGGGCGCATCGCTGTTGGCTGGCTCATCGTCGAGGATCTGGCGATGGTTCTGGCGCTGGTGCTGCTGCCGGCGCTGGCAGGTGTTTTGGGCGGACAGGAACAGGCGGCTGAACACAGCAGCAGCCTTCTCTCATTGCAATTCGATCTCGGCCTCTGGGGCGTGGTCGGGGTGACGCTGGCCAAGGTCGCGGCCTTCGTGCTGGTCATGGTCATTGTCGGCCGCCGGGTCATTCCGTGGATACTGCACTACGTCGCCCACACCGGATCGCGCGAGTTGTTCCGACTTGCGGTGCTGGCCATCGCGCTGGGCGTCGCCTTCGGTGCCGCAAAGCTGTTTGGCGTATCGCTGGCGCTCGGCGCTTTCTTCGCCGGCATGATCATGAGCGAATCCGAACTAAGCCACCAGGCGGCGGAAGAATCCCTGCCGCTGCGCGACGCATTCTCGGTGCTGTTCTTCGTCTCGGTCGGCATGCTGTTCGACCCCGCCAGCCTGATCGAAAACACCTGGCCGATCCTGGCGACGCTTTTCATCATCGTCATCGGCAAGTCGGTCGCAGCCTACCTTATCGTCATCGCTTTCGGCTATCCGATCGCAACGGCGCTCATAATCTCGGCCAGTCTGGCGCAGATCGGCGAATTCTCCTTCATCCTTGCCGAGCTGGGGGTTGGGCTAGACCTCCTGCCCGAACAGGGACGAGACTTGATTCTTGCCGGCGCGATCCTGTCGATCGTGCTGAACCCGCTGGTCTTTGCCGGTGTGGAAAGGCTGAAACCCTGGCTGGAAAAACGCTCCGGCAACGCTGCTCCACCTGTGGAAACCAAGCCTATCGGCCCAGCCACGGAACCCGGCGTCGTCGCCACCGCCGCGCCGGTTTCGGCCAAAGCAGATGCTGACCTGCCGCCCGCAACCAAGCTTACCGACCATACGATCCTGATCGGCTACGGCCGTGTCGGCAGCCTTGTCGGCAAATCCCTCAAGGAGGCGGGTCTGCCATTCCTGGTGGTCGAGGATGCGGACAAGACGCTGGCCAAGCTCCATGCCGACGGCATCGAAACTGTTGCCGGCAACGCCGCAAACAGCAACGTCTTCGCCTCGGCCAATGCCGCCGGCGCGACACGGCTCATCCTGGCCATTCCCAACGCTTTCGAAGCCGGCCAGATCATCCTGCGCGCACGTGCCGCAAATCCGGAAATCCGCATCATCTCGCGCGCGCATTCCGATGCCGAGGTCGATCACCTGACCGGACTGGGCGCCGATGTCGTCATCATGGGGGAACGCGAGGTCGCGCGCGGCATCGTCGAGCAGGTCGTGAAGGACTCGACCAAGGACGACCCGCGCCCGCCGCTGGCCGGGCCACTGACTTCGGACAGCCCTTTGACAGAGCTGAAAGGCTTGAAGCCGACTGAGAGCACTGAAGCGAGCGAAGGCCCGATAGGCGAAGCGTCTGCTGCCGAAGACAAGCCCAAGGCCTGAGCTTCATACGCTCCTTACCGATGGCGGTCAGACGTGCTGGCCGCCATTGATGTGGATTTCCGAGCCGGTCACATAGGACGCCTGTGTCGAGCACAGGAAGAAGATGATGTCGGCCACTTCCGATGTCGAGCCGAGCCGGCGCAGCGGGATGGTCTCTACGATTTTTTCCGTGCCGGGTGACAGGATCGCCGTGTCGATTTCGCCCGGCGCAATCGCGTTGACGCGGATGCCGTGCGGGCCGAAGTCATGCGACATCTCGCGCGTCAGCGAGCCGAGCGCCGCCTTCGACGTGGCGTAGGACGTTCCCGCGAAAGGATGCACGCGGGAACCGGCAATCGACGTGACGTTGACGATGGAGCCCTTGGCCGCCGCCAATTCCCTGAACAGGCCGCGCGCCAGCATGATCGGCGCAAAGAAATTGACCTGAAAAACATCGCGCCAGACATGCATCGGCGTGTCAATGGAGTTCATGCGGCTGCCGTCTTTCAGCTTGGGCGAGATGCCGGCATTGTTGACCAGCGCGTGAAGCTGCCCGCCATGGGCTTCGAGCCGGTGGCGGATTTCGGACACGGCGATGCCGACATCCTCCTGATCGGCGAGGTCGACCTTGATGTGGTCTTCCGGCCCGGCCGGCCACGGACAGTCCTCGGCAAAAGCCTGACGCGAACAGGTGATGACACGCCAGCCCTCGCGCGAAAAGCGCTTGACGGTGGCGTGACCGATCCCGCGACTGGCGCCGGTCAGAACGATTGTCTTTCGTGTATCGGCTACAGCCATTGCGTGATCTCCAAGCCCGCTATGTAATGGATGAAGATCGTGCTGGCCAGCGGCGACGTGGCCGCAGGTGAATGATCGGCGAAGATCAGTTGCCCATGATCACGTCGAGGATCGAGGTCTGCCTCCTGACCACCGGCCCGCCGACATCTGCCTGCGGAACAGGACGCCCTATCGAGGCCGTCGGCGGCTCCTGCGGCATCGGCACGAAGCCTGTGTCGCCATCGGCAGCACCGACATCGTCCATGGGAAGGTTCTGGCTGACGGGAGAAGGCGCCGGCGCAGCCGCCGGATGATCTGGCTCCTCGATGCTCGCCATCGGCACGGAGCCCGGTTCTGCCTGCGGCACGGATTTCCATGTTCCCGGCAGCGGCGCGATCGGAACGCCCTCGTGAGCTGCCACCATGAATTCGTGCCAGGCCTGTGCCGGCAGCGCGCCACCGGTGACCTTCTTCATCGGCTTGCCGTCGTCGTTGCCGAACCAGACGCCGGGCGTCAAATTGGCGGTGTAGCCGACGAACCACGCATCGCGCGAGTTCTGGCTGGTTCCGGTCTTGCCGGCGGACGGCCAGTTGAAGGCAGCCTTTTTGGCGGTGCCTACCTCGACGGTTCCGGTCATCATCGAGTTCATCATGCCGACGATTTCGGGGCGGATCACGCGCGGTGCGTTGCCGCCCGTGCCTTCATAAAGCACTTCCCCGGCAGTCGTGGTGATGCGCTGGATGAAATGAACCTCCGGCTTGTAGCCGCCATTGGCAAAGGGCACATAGGCAGCCGTCAGTTCCAGCGGCGTGACCTCCGAGGTGCCGAGCGCGATCGAAGTGTTTGCCTGAAGCTGCGATTCGATACCCATGCGATGCGCCACTTCGATCACCGTGTTAGGTCCGACTTCCATGGTGAGTTGGGCGGCGACCGAATTCAGCGATTTCGCCAGCGCCGTTGCCAGCGTAACACGGCCAAAATACTTGCCGTTGTAATTGTCGGGCTTCCACTTGCCGATGCTGATCGGCGCGTCGTTGCGAATGCTGTCGGGCGTGCGGCCGGCTTCGAGTGCGGCCAGATAAACGAAAGGCTTGAAGGCGGAGCCGGGCTGGCGGCGCGCTTCGGCCGCGCGGTCGAACTGGCTGTTGGCGTAGTCGTAGCCGCCGACCATCGCGCGCACCGCGCCGGAATTGTCGATCGACACCAGCGCGCCCTGGCTGACGCTCAGCTTCTCGCCGTTCTCATCGATCAGGCGGCGAATGGATTTTTCCGCGAGATCCTGCAAGGTCAGGTCGATCGTGGAATCGACGATGATATCCGAGCGTACCTCGCCAATGAGGTTCGGCAGTTCCTCCATGATGCGGTCGGCGACATAGTGCTCGGAGCCGGTCCAGTAGGACGCGGCGCGGGTTGCCGGCGCGCTCATCGCGGTCGCCAGTTCCTTCTCGCCGATCATGTTTTCGTCGCGCATTGCGGCCAGCACCAGTTGCGCCCGCGCCTCGGCGGCCTTGGGGTCGCGCGCCGGCGAAAGGCGGGATGGCGCTTTCAGCAGGCCGGCAAGCAAAGCCGCTTCCGACAAGGTCACATCGCGGGCCGACTTGCCGAAATAGCGCCGCGAGGCGGCTTCCACGCCATAGGCGCCCGAGCCGAAATAGACCCGGTTGAGATACATTTCGAGGATCTGGTCCTTGGTATGCTTCTGCTCCAGCCACAGCGCCAGAAGCACCTCCTGCACCTTGCGCTCCAGGGTGCGGTCAGGCTTGAGGAACAGGTTCTTGGCAAGCTGCTGGGTCAGCGTCGAGCCACCTTGCGAGAAACGGCCGCTGGTAATGTTGCCCAGTAAAGCGCGGCCGAGGCCCATCGGATCGATGCCGAAATGCGAATAGAAGCGGCGATCCTCGATCGCCATCACCGCCTGCGGAATGTAGGGCGACATTTCGTGCAGACCGACGGCCTCGCCGCCGGTCATGCCGCGATTGGCGAGGAGCTTTCCGTCAACGGAGACGATCTTCACATTGGGCGGACGGTCGGGAATGGCCCATGTCGTGGCGCTCGGCATCTGTGCGCCGTAATAGATGACGATGCCGGCAGCAGCGATGCCGCCCCATATTGCCAGGACGAAGCACCAGTAGACCAATCGGGTCAACCCGCCGAAGAACCCACGCCCCTGCTTCTTGCGTCTGCGGCGCGAGGGTTGCGCTCTTTCCGCTTTCTCGGCCACCCGGCGCTTGGCCGCCGACCGCTTTTTGACTGAGGGAACGACGCGATCGTCCTCGCTGACGGAGAAGCCGTCGGGCGCGTTGCGCTCGGCGGGTCCGTCGAAGGTCGGTTCGATGCGTGTAGTCGTTCTTTTCGCCATGCCGTCCGCTGCTGCCCATTCCCCAATTGCGCGAGGGCCCCAATTGCACGAGGGTTTCGAGTGAACAGTAAATGCGGCGATTTAAGGAGCCCTTAAGCGGGTTTCCCGGAAGTCCTTGAATAAGCAGCCTGTTGCGGCATCGTGTCTACCGCAACCGCATGATCCGCCGGCTGCAGCTTACCTCACGACCAGAACCGGAACGGCGCTGTGCGTGAGAACTTCGGACGTCTGGCTGCCGAGCAGCAATTTTCCGATGCCACGGCGGCCATGCGAAGCCATCACGATCAGGTCATTGCCCCGCTCCTTGGCGGTCGCGACGATCGCGTCCGCCGGCGTACTGTTGTCGACATGCAGGACTTCAGCTTTCACGCCTGCCTTGTCGGCGGCAGCCTTGGCGGCGGCAAGAACCTTTTGCGCGAATTCCTTGCTGCCGTTCTGGTAGCTCTCGACATCGGCGGGGCTACCGACCCAGCCGAACTCACCGGCCATGCCGTAGACCGGAAAGGGTTCGGTCACCGTGATGACCGTGACCTTGCTGCCGAGACTTTTCGCCAGCGCAAGACCATGGCTGACGCCCTTCTGCGCCAGTTCGGAACCATCGGTGGCGATGAGTATGTGCTTGTACATTTCGGCGTCCCTTTCTGCTTCGGCATTGCTGATAGCTCAACGAAAACGAGCCATCTTTGATCCCTGTCAGATACCTACATGGGAACGAGTTGAAGGCCGGTCATTATGCCAAGCCAAGCTGGAAGCCGGTTCAGCTGTGGGCGAAGATGTCGTCTTCCGGCCAGCCGAGAAGGTCGAGCTTGGCACGCGTCGGCAGGAATTTGAAGCAGGCGTCGGCCTCGCTGGTTCTGTTCTCACGCGCAAGACGGCCGACAAGAACGTCGCGCAGGCGATGCAGATAGAGAACGTCGGAAGCCGCGTATTCCAGCTGTTCGGGCGACAGTGTCTCGGCAGCCCAATCCGAAGACTGCTGCGCTTTCGACAGGCTGACGCCGAGCAGTTCGTTGCAAATGTCCTTCAGGCCGTGACGGTCGGTATAGGTGCGCGTCAGGCGCGAAGCGATCTTGGTGCAGAACACCGGTTCCGGCATAACGCCGAACGCATGATAGAGCACCGCGAGATCGAAGCGGCCGAAATGGAATAGCTTGGTGATCTTGTCGTCGCCCAGCAGCTTGACCAGATTGGGCGCGGTTTTCTGTCCTTGCGCGATCTGGATAACGTCGGACGTGCCGTCGCCCGGCGATATCTGCACGACGCAGAGCCGGTCGCGATGCGGGTTCAGGCCAAGCGTCTCGGTGTCGATGGCGACGGCATCGACATTATAGTTCGAGAGGTCCGGCAGGTCGTTCTTGTGAAAGCGGATAGTCATTTGCGTTTGCCCCAGAATTAGCGTGTCAGCGCGTCGAGAATGCGCGCCCAGGAGCGCTGCCCCTTGTGGAATGACGACAGGTCGTATTTCTCGTTCGGCGAGTGGATGCGGTCGTCGACCAGCCCGAAACCGGCAAGCAGCGATTCCATGCCGAGGAACGTCTGGAAATCGCCGACGATCGGGATCGAGCCGCCCATCGCCAGCATCACGGCAGGCTTGGGCCATTCGTCGGACAGCGCCTGCTTGGCCTTGATGAGAAACGGCGAGTCGTAGGAAAGCTGGATCGCCGGCGAGCCGCCATGCTCGTGGAATTCCACCGAGCAATCGGCCGGGATCCGGGCGCGGACGAAATCGCGGAAGGCAGCGCGTATCTTTGCCGGGTTCTGCTTGTGGACGAGACGGAACGAGACCTTCGCGGAAGCCTCGGCGGCAATCACCGTCTTGAAACCCTTGCCCGTATAGCCACCGGTGATGCCGTTGAATTCGGCGGTCGGGCGCGCCCAGGTGAGCTCCAGAACCGAGCGGCCCTTTTCACCCGACGGAATGGAAAGACCGACCACGCCGAGGAAATTTTCATCCGTTTCGCCAAGCGCTTCCCATGATTTCAGAATCTGCGACGGAGTTTCCTCAACGCCGTCGTAGAAACCGGGAATGGTGACGCGGCCGGTGTCGTCATGCATGTCGGCCAGCACCCTTGAGAGGATGCGGATCGGGTTCGCGGCGGCGCCGCCGAACTCGCCTGAATGCAAATCACGGTCCGCCGCGTGGATGGTGATCTCTTCGCCGACGAGGCCGCGCAGGCCGACGCAGATGGCCGGCGTATCCCGGTCCCACATGCCGGTGTCGCAGACCATGGCGAAATCCGCCTTCAGCTCGGCGGCATTGGCTTCAAGGAACGGTTTCAGCGACGGCGACCCGGATTCCTCCTCGCCCTCGAACAGGATCGTCACCTTGCAAGGCAGCTTGCCATGCACCTGCTTGTAGGCGCGGCAGGCTTCGACGAAGAGCATCAGCTGACCCTTGTCGTCGGAAGAGCCTCGCCCGGTGATAACCTTGCGGCCCGGCTCGATTTCCTTCAGCGCCGGGTCGAACGGATCGCTTTCCCACAGGTTCAAGGGATCGACGGGCTGAACGTCGTAATGACCGTAGAACAATACATGCGGACCTTCCCCGTCGTGATGCGCCACCACCATCGGATGTCCGGGCGTGTCGCGTATGCTGGCCTCGAAGCCAATCGACTTCAGGTCCTCGACCAGCCATTGCGCAGCCTTGCGGCAATCGGCCTTGAAGGCGGGATCGGTCGAGATCGACCTGATGCGCAGAAGCTCGAACAGGCGTTCGATGCTTTGGTCGAGATTGGCGTCGAGATGGTCGAGGACCGGTGCGAGAGCGGACATTTAGGGGAGCCTTTCGAATCTGCGGCGCCACCCTAGTGCGCCTGCAAAGAAACGGAAACCCCGGCAATGTTGGACCAGACGCCGAGCACGGCACAAAAAAATGCCGCCGTGGCTGGAGGGGAAACCACGGCGGCGGGTACTTTCAAAAGGGGGCGGCAGCCCGGAGAGGGGGATTAGGCTGCCGCTTGGTCCGGTCTAGGCGGGGGACGGGCCTTAATCCGGACTCGGCTGTGATGCCGATGAGTGACATTTGGAGATGCGAACGTGGCGATTCAAGGGCACGAAAATTACAGTTTTGTAACAAACGCGTGAGCGGCATTTTCTGTCAGGTATCGACAAGACAAAACCGGCGCTTGCCTGTTTGCAATGGACAGTTTCGGACCTCCGCGTTAGGGCTTACGCCATGAAAAAAGGCGATCACCTCTTCCTCGTAGACGGCTCCGGCTACATCTTCCGCGCATACCATGCGCTACCCCCGCTGAACCGCAAATCGGACGGGCTGCCGACGGGCGCGGTTCTCGGCTTCTGCAACATGGTCTGGAAGCTGATGCAGGATTCGCGAAACACCGATGTCGGCATCACGCCAACGCATTTCGCCGTCATCTTCGACTATTCGTCCAAGACCTTCCGCAACGACCTTTATCCCGAATACAAGGCCAATCGCTCCGCGCCGCCGGAAGATCTGATCCCGCAGTTCGGGCTCATCCGCGAGGCGACGCGCGCCTTCGACCTGCCCTGCATCGAGATGGAGGGTTTCGAGGCCGACGACCTGATCGCGACCTATGCGCGGCTGGCCCGCGAAGCCGGCGGCGACGCCACCATCATCTCGTCGGACAAGGACCTGATGCAGCTCGTCGGCCCGAGCGTCGGCATGTACGACCCGATGAAGGACCGCCAGATCGGCATACCCGAGGTCATTGAGAAATGGGGCGTGCCGCCGGAAAAGATGATCGACCTGCAGGCGCTGACCGGCGATTCCGTCGACAATGTGCCGGGCGTGCCGGGCATCGGCCCGAAGACGGCAGCGCAGCTTCTGGAGCAGTTCGGCGACCTCGACGCGCTTCTGGCGCGGGCTTCGGAAATCAAGCAGGACAAGCGACGCCAGTCGATCATCGACAATGCCGACAAGGCGCGGATTTCGCGCGATCTCGTGACGCTGAAGATCGACGTGCCGGTCAAGGAAGGGCTGGATGATTTTGTGCTTCAGCCGCCCAACGGACCGAGGCTGATCGGCTTCCTCAAGGCAATGGAATTCTCGACGCTGACCCGCCGGGTCGCCGAGGCGACCGGCACCGAAGCGGCCGAGGTGGAAGCTGCGGCACTCGTGATCGAGAGTGCGGACTCAGCACACGGACCGGATGTCGGCTTTCCATCCGCACCGGCCGCCAGATCGTCGGCAGCGACTGCCGGGAACGGCGACGAGGAGCCTGCCGGCGGATCGGGCGAGGCCAAGAAAGATGGCAACACGCCGTCTCTGCTTTCGGCCCTTCGCGCCGAAGCCGCCGTTGCCGAAAAGATCGATGTCGATGCCTATGCCTGCATCGTCGATCTGCCGACATTGCAGGCCTGGGTCGCCGAGGCCCGCGAGGCCGGCCTCGTCGCCTTCGACACGGAGACCACCTCCCTCGACCCGATGCAGGCGGAACTGATCGGCTTCTCGCTGGCCACGGCACCGGGCCGGGCCGCCTATGTGCCGCTGGGTCACAAGAGCGGACGCGGCGATCTGCTTGGCGGCGGGCTGATGGAAGGACAGATACCCGTTCGCGATGCGCTTGCGGCACTCAAGCCGCTGCTGGAGGACAAGTCGGTCCTGAAGATCGCGCAGAACCTGAAATACGACCTCGTCGTGATGAACCGGCACGGGATCGACGTCGTTTCCTATGACGACACCATGCTGATCTCCTACGTGCTCGACGCCGGCACGACCGGCGGCCACGGCATGGACGACCTTTCCGAAAAATGGCTCGGCCACAAGACGCTGAAGTTCAAGGACATCGCAGGCTCCGGCAAGCGCTTTGTCGGCTTCGATCAGGCCGATCTCAAGCAGGCTACCCGCTACGCCGCGGAAGATGCCGACGTCACGCTGCGGCTGTGGCGGGTGCTGAAGCCGCGCCTTGCCGCCAAGGGTCTCGCATCCGTCTACGAGCGGCTGGAACGGCCGCTGGTGCCGGTGCTGGCCCAGATGGAGCAGCGCGGCATTTCCGTCGATCGCCAGATCCTGTCCCGGCTCTCTGGCGAACTGGCCCAGGGCGCCGGACGGCTCGAAGACGAAATCTTCCAGCTCGCCGGCAGCCGCTTCACCATCGGCTCGCCCAAGCAGCTCGGCGACATCCTGTTCGGCCGTATGGGGCTGCCCGGCGGTTCGAAAACCAAGACCGGCCAGTGGTCGACCTCGGCGCAGGTGCTGGAAGAGCTGGCGGCCGAAGGCCATGAACTGCCGCGCAAGATCGTGGACTGGCGCCAGCTCACCAAGCTGAAGTCGACCTATACCGACGCCCTGCCCGGCTATATCCACCCGGACACGAAGCGCGTGCACACCTCATACGCGATGGCCGCCACGTCAACCGGGCGGCTGTCCTCTTCGGAACCGAACCTTCAGAACATCCCGATCCGTACCTCGGAAGGCCGCAAGATCCGCACCGCCTTCATCGCCGACAAGGGCAACAAGCTGGTGTCGGCCGACTACAGCCAGATCGAGCTGCGCGTGCTCGCCCACATGGCCGATATCCCGCAGTTGCGGCAGGCCTTTGCCGACGGCATCGACATCCACGCGATGACGGCTTCCGAAATGTTCAGCGTGCCGGTCGAAGGCATGCCTTCGGACGTGCGCCGCCGCGCCAAGGCGATCAATTTCGGCATCATCTACGGCATCTCGGCATTCGGCCTCGCCAACCAGCTTTCCATCCCGCGCGAGGAAGCCAGCGATTACATCAAGCGCTATTTCGAGCGTTTTCCCGGCATCCGGGATTACATGGACAGCACCAAAGCCTTCGCCCGCGAGAACGGCTATGTCGAGACGATTTTCGGACGCCGCGCGCATTACCCAGAAATCCGCTCGTCCAACCCGCAGCACCGCGCCTTCAACGAACGCGCGGCGATCAACGCGCCGATCCAGGGCTCGGCCGCCGACATCATCCGCCGCGCCATGGTGCGCATGGACGATGCGCTGGCGGACGCGAAGCTCTCCGCGCGCATGCTGTTGCAGGTGCACGACGAACTGATCTTCGAGACGCCCGAAGGCGAAGTCGAGGCGACGCTGCCGGTGGTGCGCTCGGTGATGGAGAATGCCGCGATGCCAGCCGTGGCGCTTAAGGTGCCGCTACAGGTCGATGCGCGTGCGGCGCATAATTGGGACGAGGCGCATTGATGCCCGCGCGGCACCGATGATCGATTTTGTCGCGGGCGATCTGCTCGCTTCCACCGAGGAGTACATCGCGCAGGGCGTGGCCGAAGGAAATCAGGAAGGGCTTGGCACCGGGCTGGCTTTGAAGATTTCGAAGAAATGGCCGGACGTGCAAGCGGCATTCAAGAAGCATGCGCGATCCGGCAATTTCTCTGGTGGCGATATCTGGGTGATGGAACCCACTGACGGGCGACCCGGGTTCGTGTATCTCGCAACACAGCCTGACATGTATCACGCCACGCTGCCTTACGTTCGCAAGGCGCTACGTAAGCTTGCCAAATGGGCAGAGAAGAAAGGAACCAACTCCGTCGCACTTCCCATAATAGGCGCCGGTCTCGGCAAACTATCCAGGGAGGATGAAATCAAGCCGCTCTTTGTCGAGCATCTCTCTGCCGGCCGGACGCGCTATGTCGTGTACGAAGTTTTCCGGAACGAGTTCGAGGATACTGTCGTAGCGCGCTAGCTAGACGCTGTTCAGAAATTCGAGCACGCGCCGGGTGAGCAGTTTGGTTGCATCCGCATCATATGACGGCAACGAACTGTCCGCGAAGTAATGCTGGTTTCCGGCGTACAGGAACAGTTGCGCATCCTCGACCGTCTCGACAATCTCGCGAGCAGCGTCGATATCACCTTCACCTACGAAAATTGGATCGTTGTCCATGCCGTGGATCTGGACCGGAACGCCGTCCGGCCACGGCCCGAAGGCCCATTCGCCGCTGATCGGGAGACAGGAGTAGAAGAGCAAAGCTCCGCGCGCGCCGGGACGAGTCTGAGCGAGCTTCTGGGCGGGCATCACGCCGAATGAGAAACCGGCGTAGACGAGTTCAGGCGGCAGGTCGTCGGCAATGCGCTCACCGCGCTCCCGCATGCGCTCGAACCCGATCTTTTCGATATACGCCATCCCCTCTTCAATGCTTGCGAATATGTGCTCGTCAAACAGGTCCGGCGTGTGCACCTTATGCCCGCCGGCACGTAACGCATCGGCGAACGCCTGCACTCCGGAGGTCAGCCCCAGTGCGTGATGAAACAGCAGAACTTCGGACATGGTCGGCCTCTGCCAGCGACTGATATTCAAGCACGCGAAGATTACAAAACCAAGTTTGCTTGAGCCGGAAGCAGCCGGTTCCTTACGCCGCTATCGCCGCACATTTGGCGCAGGTGCCGCGAAACTCGATGACCGCTTTCTTGGCGGCGAAGCCGGTGGAGCGCACCCACTCATCGAGTTGATGGCCGACATCATGGTCGGAAAACTCCGACACCTGCCCGCATTTGTCGCAGATGGCGAAGGCGATCATGCGGTGGCTGTGGTCGTGCGGTTCGGCGCAGGCGACGAAGGCGTTCATGCTTTCGAGCCGATGGACGAAGCCGGCGTTCATCAGCCCGTCGAGCGCGCGATATACCTGCAAGGGCGCGCGAAAACCCTGCTCGCGCAGCATGTCGAGCAAAGTATAGGCGCTGAGCGGCCCGGTCGACGCCTCGAGTTTTTCGAGCACGCGCAACTGGTTCTTCGTCAGCGTATCCCTTGCCGCCATGATGGTGCCTTCGATCCGTTTGCCTTGCCTGGCATCTTCGCCTGAAACGCCGGCAATGTCATTCATCAGACATCAAATAGCGATCCGCCGTGGATTTTGCCACTGTCTTGGTGAGCAAGGCGATGGTCAGCTAAAACCAGGACGAAACGGCGGCGGGATCGCTCCCGCTGCCATGATTTGTCCCTGCCCTCAGTTACAGCTTCGTCCAGGCCGCGTTTTTCTTCGACGATTTCACGCAGGCCTCGACGAAGGCCACGCCCTCGACGCCGTCCTGCACCGTCGGGTAGACCACATCCTTGCCCGGCTTGCCGTTTTTCTTGCGCGCCGCGCGAATGGCGCGGGCAGCTTCGGCATAGATGGTGGCAAAGCCTTCGAGGTAGCCTTCGGGATGGCCGGGCGGCACGCGGCTGACACGGGCCGCGGCCGGGCCGGCGCCGGCACCGCCACGCGTGATCAGCCGCTTGGGCTCACCGAAGGGCGTGAACCAGAGATAGTTGGGATCGGCCTGCACCCACTCGATGCCGCCCTTGGTGCCATAGACGCGCAGCTTCAGCCCGTTCTCATTGCCGGGCGCGACCTGGCTTGCCCAGATCATGCCTTTCGCGCCGCTCTTGAAGCGCAGCATGACGTGGGCATTGTCGTCCAGCACGCGGCCCTTCACGAAGGCGTCGAGATCGGCCGACAGGCTGTCGAGTTCAAGGCCGGTGACGAAGCGGGCGAGGTTGTAGGCATGGGTGCCGATATCGCCGGTCGAGCCGCCGGCGCCGGACTGTTTCGGATCGACCCGCCAGGCAGCCTGCTTGGAGCCAGTGTCTTCCGCCTTCTCCGTCAGCCAGTCCTGCGGATACTCGGCCTGCACCACGCGGATATCGCCGAGCTGGCCCTTCTGGATCATCTCGCGGGCCTGCCGGATCATCGGATAGCCGGTGTAGTTGTGGGTCAGCACGAAGACCTTGCCCGACTTTTCCACCAAAGCGGCAAGCTTTTTCGCGTCGGCCAAAGTCGAGGTCAGAGGTTTGTCGCAGATGACATGGATGCCGGCTTCGAGGAACGCCTTGGCGGCGGGGTAGTGCATGTGGTTCGGCGTAACGATCGCGACCGCCTCGATGCCGTCCGGACGCTTGGCCTCGGCTTTCGCCATTTCCTGGAAAGAGCCGTAGTTGCGCTCGGGATCAAGGCCCAGCTCCGCGCCCGACGCCTTGGCGCGCTCCGGGTTCGACGACAGCGCGCCTGCAACCAGCACGAACTCGCCATCGATGCGCGCCGCTATGCGATGCACGCCGCCGATGAAAGCGCCCTGCCCGCCGCCGACCATGCCGTAGCGGATAGGGCCTGAGCTCGATTCAATCTTTGTGCCGCTGACCATATTTCTCCTCCTTGACTGGAACGACGCCCCCCGCATTGAGCAGGGCAATCGCATATAACACAGCCGACCCCCACTCCGTCTCGGCTTCGCCGAGCCACCTCTCCCCCTCAAAAGGGGAGAGGAAAGGAGCCAGCCTTGCGAACCGTATTTCCTCTCCCCCGTCGATCGGGGGAGAGGTGGCTCGGCGAAGCCGAGACGGAGTGGGGGTCGAGTTCTACGCGTATGCGATCGCCCCGCCCCATCTAATGGAACAGGCGCTCAAATCCCCATCATCGCCCGCAGCAGCTTCCTGTCGGTCGCTCCGCCGGCGAAGTCGTCGAACGCCTTTTCCGTGACGCGGATGATGTGGTGGTCGATGAAGGGCGCACCTTCGGCAGCGCCGACTTCCGGGTGCTTCAGGCAGCATTCCCACTCCAGCACGGCCCAGCTATCGTAATTGTAGGCGGCGAGCTTGGAGAAAATGCCGCCGAAATCGACCTGGCCGTCGCCCAGCGAACGGAAGCGCCCGGCGCGGCCGACCCAGCCCTGATAGCCGGAATAAACGCCCTGCCGGCCATCGGGGTTGAACTCAGCGTCCTTCACATGAAACGCCTTGATGCGCTCGTGGTAGATGTCGATGAAGGCAAGGTAATCGAGCTGCTGCAAGAGGAAATGCGAGGGATCGTAATTGATGTTGCAGCGCTTGTGGCCACCGACCGCGTCGAGGAACATCTCGAAGGTCGCGCCGTCGAAGACATCCTCGCCGGGATGGATCTCGTAGCAGAGATCGACACCGGCATCCTCATAGACATCGAGGATCGGCTTCCAGCGCTTGCCCAGTTCGCCGAAAGCTTCCTCGATCAGCCCGGCGGGCCGCTGCGGCCATGGATAGAGATAAGGGAATGCCAGCGCGCCGGTGAAGGAAACGCTCGCCTTGAGGCCGAGATTCCGCGACGCCTTGGCGCCGAACTTCATCTGCTCGACCGCCCATTTCTGGCGCGCCTTGGGATTGTTGTGGACCGTGGCCGGCGCGAAGCCGTCGAACTGGCTGTCGTAGGCCGGATGCACTGCCACCAACTGGCCCTGAAGATGCGTCGACAGCTCGGTGATCGCAACGCCCGCCTCGGCGCAGATACCCTTCACTTCGTCGCAATAGGTTTTCGAGGACGCCGCCTTCTTGAGGTCGAACAGGCGTCCGTCCCAGGTCGGTATCTGCACGCCCTTGTAGCCAAGGCCGGCGGCCCATTCGGCAATGCTCTTCAGCGAATTGAATGGCGCTGCATCTCCCGCAAACTGCGCCAGAAATATCCCCGGGCCTTTCAATGTGGTGGCCATTTTGTTCTCCCTCTCCTCAACCGCGCAACGTATCCACAGCCGCAGGTTACATCAAACCATGGGCGAGTTCGCGCAAATGTCTTCGTCTATCAACAGCCTCTCTGGTAATACCAAATTGTATTTTATGGTCAAGCTGGACGTTTGATGTCGCGTGGAAGACAATTTTTACATGACTCGAAATTATACCTTTTTATATCAGCATGTTAGTTTCAATATCACATGATTTTCATCGCCGCCTTGCGAGGTTTTTCGAAATCGTCTAGTAATCCCTTCATACCCAATTGGTCGAACCAGTTTGCAAAACTGCGTAGCCTTGCGGGGAGGAGACGACGCTTCGCCTTTCGGCGGGGCTGATTGCAGGCG
>VFQQ010001152.1_pt1 | contig 39744 bp, 68 predicted proteins | sample 3512341 | NCBI WGS metagenome assembly VFQQ01 (sample SAMN10412373, study PRJNA504923) | tailings metagenome | isolation source: Relicate 2 Philex TSF1 revegetated site | place: Philippines: Tuba, Benguet | collected 2017-08-29 | reverse complement strand
GCTGGGTCAGCTCAGAAGTGAGGGCACTAAGGAAGGAGGGGGATGGAGGGGGGGAGGGATGGGATGGAGGGGGGGGACTCGTCAGGCTGGCTGGGTGAGGCAGTAGGGTTAGCTTGGGATGGGGGCTCAACTGGGGTTGATTAGGAGGCATTGTGGAGTGGAGGGTTCAGGCTGTACAATTGGTGAGCAGCTGGGGCTTGCGTTGCCAAGTGCCAGGGTGCCATATGGCAAGACGAGCACAGGCGGCTGGGAGGGTGGAGGAAAGGTGGGTGGCTTGGAGGATCAGAAATGACACAAGGCAGCTGCAGAGAACGGCCAGCGGCAGGGGGAGGGAGAGAGAGGGTGGATATGATGCAGGTGGGCGCGTGATGAGCTGCGTCAAGCAGCTTTTGAGAAGGGAGAGAGAGGGGGCGTGCGTTGAGTGTGCTGTGGGCAAGAGCAAGGCACAGCACATCGGCTTGGCAGTTGAGAGAGGTTAGGGGAGACGCATGAAAGGGCACGACAGTGCTACAAAGCATCAGAGTCAGGGCTGCAAAATGTGCAGCAGGCAGTACGGCATGCGCCAGTCGATAGACAGTTAGCCGGTGAGACGGCGGTTAGACAGGTAGCACAGTTAAAAAGGGCGGTCAGAAAAGATGGGTGGGCACGAGCACGCGCTCATGGCCAGGTCAGTAGTTCAAACTGCGAAAGGGTTTGCTGTTAGCCAGCATTAGCAGCAGCGCTGTTGAGTGGCCCCGCTGCGTGCGCAGCAGGCAACAGGTGCAGCCATGTGGCGTTGCACCTTAGCGGTTGGGCGATGGCAACTGGGTAGACCAGCTGTTCGGGGACTTTGCCAGTTGCCCCCTGAGCTGTCATTAGCTTACCGCCGCACGCGCAGGCGGGCTGTCTTTCCGCTCAGCCCCACAAACTGGATTTGCAGGCCGGAGGGGGCGTGCACCCATGCCGGGCCGTTGACTGCACGAGAGAGGGGCACTGGCAGTCAGCAAGGGTTTCATGCATGCCAGGCATGGCACAGGGCTGCTGGGAGGCAAGCGGCAGCGGGCGCCACTGGGAGACAAATGCTGTGTCCACCGCTCTCCGCCCCTGCATTCATCTCATGCAAGCCCACCCCTTCCCATACCCCACACAACCCCACTCACGTGTGAGCGAGGCCTCCCAGTTGGTGACGACCCACTCGTTGGCGGCATTGATGCTGCCGGTGTAGATGTGCACCTTGCCGCTCAGTGTGGTGCCCATGTCGTCATCGCCGCCCTCCCGGGTGCGGTACGAGGCCCAGATGCGCAGGGAGGAGGTGCTTGCGAGCCAGTTGGGCACGACGCGCAGCACTTGGGGCGTGCCGCCGGAGGGAGCAGACTGAGTGGGCAGGTAGATGTCGACTGCCCGGTTGGTGCCCGCCCGCAGGCTGTCCTTGTTCAACATCACGGCGTCCGTCCAGCCCAGCTGCGGTGGCAGCAGGAGAGGGGCAGAGCGGGTGAGTGAAGGAGGGCAGGGGACACCGGCCTTGCAGCACAGCTGGTTGTGTGCGCTGGACGGTTTGGCGGCAAGCACGCTCGCGCTAGCTGTGCCATTGCAGCGGCTTGGAAGGAGGTGGGCACCTCAGGCGGACCCACCATCCAAACCCATCCGCTCACCCACCCACCCACCCACCCACCTGCCAGGAGTGGGGCGCGTTGTGGCAGCGGTCGGTGCCGCCGTTGGACAGGCCGCCACCAGGCGGGAAGCCGCCCATTGCAGCGGTGTCGTCGCCTGCAGCAGTGAGGAAGTGGATAAGCGATTTGCAGGTTTCGGCGACATCTTGCATCACGCTTGGAACGCAGCAGAGATGTGCGGCAGCTGGGCATGCCCAAAGCAATCATTGATGGCAACGGCTCCAGCGATGCATGCCCCAGCCACCAACAGCAGCTGCCCCCACTCCGCCGCCTCACCGTACACATTGTCTCCCTTGCCGGCGTGCTCCAGGCCCAGAGTGTGGCCCAGTTCGTGCACATACACAAAGGGGGCCAGTGCCACATCGCCCAGCGCCTGCACATGCACCGACTGGTCGCTGTTGGCCCAGGCCACCGCGCCCCACACGCAGTCCGCGGGGCGGTTGGGCAGCAGGAACACCCTGCGGGGGGAGGGGTGGGAGGGCAGGCAGGAGGGCGCTGTTATCTGTGTGCGTGTGCGCATGCTTGTGACGCACAGCGCACACAGCACTGGGTAGCAACCGCCTTGCTCCCATCCATCTCCTCCCAACCACCCCTCCCCCCCCTCCCCACTGCCTCACTTGAATGGGTAGTTGGCCAGTGAGTCCCCCTGGGCCGCCAGCTGCTGCTGGGCCAGGAAGGAGGCGGCCGCCACCCAGGCGTCCGAGTCGCAGACGCTCCACTGCATGGCGATGCCGTTGCTGTGGCGAGAACAATGGGGACAGGGCGGAGAGGAGGTAGTTTGGTAGTGGTGTGAGCGGCAACCTCAGGCACCTACGCTGCGCAGCCAACGGCACCAGCATCCAAGCCAGAGCAACTGCCACCATGACCTTCCCCTGAACATACTGCCTGGCCCCTCCCACTTACACAACACCGGCGCAGGGCAGCGAAACGTAGTTCATGACTTTGGTGCCGCCCAGCGCTGCCTCGCCAACCACCCGCGTCTGCTGGTAGCTGCGGCAGTGGTGGGCAGGTGGCGGAAGTTCCGTAGGTGGGTGCCTAGTGGCAGCATCATAGTAGGTCGCAACCCTCTGCACTCATTGCCAAAGTTGCAGCACAAGCCCCATGCAACCCAACCCAGCAAGCACCTGCAGTCAGCAAACATGGATGCCACCGTCTCGCCGTTGGTGTTGGGCCCGAAGAAGGCGGCCCGGAGCTGGGTGCGGCTGACTGTCTCGGTTGCCAGGCCCTCCAGCGTCCAAGGCGAGTAAACGTCCTTACCAGTATCATCGGTGTACATGTAAACCTGCCCACTTCTGGGACAGGCCGTGTTGAGAGTGCTCCCATCCGCAAGGTATGCGTTCACCTTGACTGCAGGCAGGTGGGCGGGCAAGAGGGAAGGAGGGCAGCTGGATGCAGCTTTCGATATGTGGAGGCTATGGGGGTACACGCAACCCTGTTGGCAAGCAAGCGTTGGGATTGGCGGCAGCCCTTGACAGGCAGGACACTGCAGCTTCGCTCTGCGGCTCACTTGGGACCACCAGCAGCTTCATCTGGGCCAGCTTGACGGGCAGCTGCTGGACGGTGCCCACAGCTGTTGCGGGAGCCTGAGGCTTGTTGCTGAGCGGCATCGGCTCGCCGGGAATCAGCTCCCCGCCGCTGCCGCTGTCGACGTCCTCGCCGTCGGCATCAAAGTTGTTACCCAGGCCAAGGCCAAGGCCCCGGCCGCGGCCACCGGACAGCACTTGCACACTGTCGGCCTTGAAGCGCTTGAGCTTCGCCTGGCCGGGCGGCACCTTGTGCTTGCCGGTGACGCGCAGGAGGGCGCCAGGCACAAACTTGTCGGCATCGGAGGGGTCGCTCAGCTCGATGTGCACAGGGTTCACACTGCCGGGCTCTTGCAGCATGTACAGCCTGCACAAGGGGGGAGGCGGGGGCAGCAAGTGCAGGGCAGGAGGCAGCAGCAGCGAGACAGATGCCGCTCGCAGGGTGAGCTCAGGGCTTGGGAAGGCATGGGTTGGTGTGAAGCCAGCGGCTGGGGGCACACAGCGGGGCACTCAGCGGAAGTGCACAAGGGGCGCAGAGGGGGCGGAGTGCACCGTAGGGGTGTGGCTTCAGGGGCCGCGGTACCACGGCCCCTGAAAAAGTGCCCCGCGGCGGCAGGGCAGCTGCCCCAGCCCCCCCTGCAACACTGCAGCCTGCGAACAACACGCTCTCACGTGGCGGCCTTTCCGTCGAGCCAGTCCGCGAACCGCAGCAGGGCAGTGCCTGCATGTGAGGTGAATGGGGGGTGGGAGGGCCACGCGGCGGTAGGTCAGCGGCGGTGCCGAGTAGCATCCAGCGAAGCGCCGCACGTTCGATGATCGCCGCCATCGGCGGCCGCGCACCTTCAATAGTCTCGACCTGCAGCAGATCTCTGCCCGGGCGGCCTGCACACGCCGCCCCCGCTGCGAGCAGCAACAGGAAGGTGCACAGCGCGCATGTACGCCCTGTAGCCGGCATGGTGATCCGCAAACAGCGGTTGCGACTGGCTCAGAGGGGCGCACGAGCACTGTTCGACCAGGCCTTAGCGCGCACAGCAGGCAGAACATGCCCCCGCCTGCTTCCTACCAAATCAGCACTGTCGCTCTGTTTGATGCCGCCATCACGCGCAACACATCGTCTCCAAGCGAATTAGGGCGGTGTTCGCTGGCGAACGGCCACTGCAGATACCCTGCGCCATCCCTAGGGTACAGCCCTGCATCCGGGTGGTGCTGCATGTGCTCCCTGCCGCCCCCCTGGTTCAGGACAGACTCCAAGGCCTGGAGTATGCTGTTGGACAAGCCAGGGCGCGCAGCTAGTAAAGCCTCCATCAGCACTGCTCACCGCAGCGGCTTTTCTGTTCCCCGACCGCCCGTTGAAACCCGCTTGGTGGCCGCCGGTGCCGCTGCCACGGCAGCTGCCGCCCAAGTGTGCAAGGAGTGCCTTACAAGGCTGGCAAGTTGGTGTGGGTTCAAGAGTGGAAGCGCAGTGGAGAGAGCAAGCAAAGCGCAGCAATGGAAGACAAATGAGGGGGCCGCCAAGCCAGCCTGCCGCGCTGCAGGATGCAGAACAGCAGCTGGCAGGGCGGCTGAAAAAAGTAAGCCGCAGCGCACAAACGTCAAGCTGTGGTTTGGTTTCATTGCAAGCTGCGCCTGCAGAGCACGCAAGCGGCCAGCCGGCCAGCCGGCCGCAGGCAGGGCAGCCCAGGAGCAAACCTCGCAGGCTGCTCTAAAGGCGGAGCAGTGCTCAGCTGGTGCCGGCTGCAGCTGCGCGGGCGAGTGAGCCGGCAGGCTGGGCTGCGGCGCCTGCTAGCTGGCCCGAAAAGAAAAGTGCCAGCAAAACAGTTCTGGCTGGTGCTTCCAGGCCAGCGCTGCGGGTGGGCCTCACTTGTCCTTTTCAAGGGCCGCCAGCTCAGCCAGCGCCTTGGCGCGCCGGCGGTTGCGCTGCGACTCTGCATTGCACAGAGGGGAGGCGAAGAAGAGAACCCTTGAGGTGGCACGAACATGCAGCCAACACAGAGGCGGGTTGGTGGTTGCGCAGCGACTTTGCTGCACCAGATATGGAACGCCCCGCAGAGGAAGGAGCAACACAAGCGCGCACCCGACACCGAGGTGTAGGAGCGGTAGCCCAGGAACGCGGCCACGGCCACAGCCACCACAATGCCCGCCCGCTGCCAGTCCTTGAGCGTGTTCAGGTTGCCGCCCGACAGGCGGGAGCCCAGCTCCAGCGCCTGTAAAAGGAAGGGGAGAATGGCTGGGTCCGTTGCAGTATGGAAGGTGTAGAATAAGCTGTGTTGTAGGTTGCCGCCCGACAGGCGGGAGCCCAGCTCCAGCGCCTGCAAAAAACATGAAGAAGTAAATGGGGAATCGATTGCAGCGTGCTGGCTGACAGCCATGACCACGCCAAGCTCGGCTGCCGGGCGGCAGCCTCAGCATGGCAGCTGTACTAAGCATGTGCTTGCCTTGATCGTGAGGGTCTGGCCCACAGTGTAGGTGCGGAAGACGAGGGCAGCAAAAAGAAACTTCTGCACACTCCAGCACCAGACTTGCTCACTAGCAAACAAACCAATCAGCTGCGGTGCTTGCCTTGATCGTGAGGGTCTGGCCCACAGTGTAGGTGCGGAAGACGAGGGCAGAGCTGGTGGCGGTCTGCTCCTCCTCCTCATCGGCGGGCTTGTAGGTGACGGTGACGGGGGTGTGCTGGTACACACCCGCCTCCTTGGGGGTCACCTTGTAGCTGCAAAAAGGGCAACACAGGAATGGCAGGGCGGCTCGGGTGACACACAGACGGCAGCCCTTCCGCACAGCAGGTCACGTGTTGCAGGGAGCGAAGTGCAGCCGCCAGCAGCAGCAGGAGCCAGAGGAATGGCAGCAGCAGCAGCACCAGCAGAAGGACCACCAGCAGCACTGGCACGGACAGGAGCTCTGTGCAGCAGCGGCCAGCAAGCAGGCCTTAGCTCCTCAAAGCGCCCCACCTGAACTGCACGGACGTGCCCACGGGAATCGAGTCAAAGGCGGCCGACAGCTCGCCCACAACAGCAAAGCCGTCCGCGGGCCAGGGCGTGTCAGTAACCTTGATGTTGCTTGCGGCGCTGCAAGCAGTGAAAGGGATGATTGGTAATGAGCAACATGCACCCAGATCACGGGTGCCATACCCTTGATGTTGCTCACGGCGCTGCGGGCAGCCGGCCGGTGGGCAGAGGGCAGGCACCCAGTTGGCACCTGAACCACAAGCTGCACGGTTGGCATCCTTGCCAGGTGCGGGTGATCCTCTGCCCCGACGGCCGGGGCAGCTTGTACAGAAATCCAACTGGCTGCAGCCAAAACTTCAGGCATTCAGTGATTGGGATGTGCAGCAACGATGCACAGCCAACTGCGCCCCACCCCGCTCACGTGTTGCCGCCGTTGTACACGCTGATGGTCACCGTCGTCTGCTTGCCCTCCAGCGGCCGCTCGTCCGCCACGGCGCGGCGCACCTGCAGGCAGTGAGGATGCAGTTAGCTTCACAGGGATGCAGCACAGCAAGGAGCCCGACGCAGCGGCCGCTCGCTCGCCACGGCGCGGCGCACCTGCGGGCAGCACTTTGTGTCCAGTGATTGCATGCAGAGCGACACAGGTACGTGCAGCAGAGGCAGCGATTTGCAGGCAACTGGCAGCAGGACTGACTCAGGGTGCACTCACGCCCCACTAGATCACCACTGCAACTGACTACAGTTAACATCATGCAGCAGCAGCTGCAGCAGCCGCAAGCGCGCCGCAGGCAAGCAAACGACGCAGCAGCGCAAGCAGGTTGGGCGCACCAGCAGGATGGCGCGCTCCTCATCAAACTCCTCGTCATCGTCCACCTCAACCGTCTTGCCCTCCTCCTCGGCGGCCCTGGAGGCACAGCAGCAGCGGCGGCAGCACGTGAGGCGGCGCAGGGGCGAGAAGGGGCGGGCAGGCGGCGGCGGCAACGGCGGCAGCCGCGTCGCTGCGGAGGCGCGGCCGACGGTTGGATCAAGGTGCGGCTGTGATGTACCGCTGCTGCAGCGGGTCCACGGCCCGCCAGCGAGTCGCCCAGCGACAGCAGCCTTGCACTGCCTGGGCCTGAGCGCAGACCGCCTGCTGCCGGCTGTGCCGATCTGTTGCCACGACCAGGGGCTGGACGGGCAGGCGGTGCCGCCCCCAGGGGGCCGCGCCCGCATTGGCGCCACCCGACGTTCTGCTCCCCTGCCTCCCAGCCCCGGCTGCCGCGCGATGCCAGCAGCCGGCTGCCGGACGGTGCCAGAGCAGGGCGCCCCGACTCGCGATCGCGCTCACCGCACGACAGCGGCCGTCGCCAGCAGCAGGAGCAGCGCCAGTTGCCGCCACTTCATGGTGCCAAGCTGCTGGGGTGTGAGGCAGCGGGCGATCGGCCCGCAGGTTGGCAGGGCGGCCGCGCCGCTCCGTGCGCAGCATGGCCGGCCGGCGGGTGGACGGTGTGCTAGGTGCCTTTGCATCCAACCAGGAGGAACAGTGCCGTTGCTCTGCTGATCTGTTTGCAAATCAACACAGTGCTCACTCTGCGGGCTGCACCCCGGTTCCCTGCATTAGTCTTCGCCCGACGGCCCACTGATAGTGTGTGCTCCGGCAATCGCTGGCCGGCCGGTCGCCAAGCCAGCTGCCAGCCGACAGACTGGCTCGCTCGATGGTAATCGTTTCATATTCACAAAAACTCCCAGAGTGGGCATTGCTGGTCATCTAACATCAATAACATGCACTGCAATCAGGCCGCCGCTGCGGCTGCACCCCAACGGCAGGCGCACTGCCGCCGCTCAGGCAACTGCTCCACCGCAGCCGGCTCGGCCTGGGCTTGCTTGGGCAGCCGCCAGGGCGGCTTACGCCAGCTGGCCGCTGCAAGCAGTAGTACAGGAGCCATGCTGCAGGTTGTCAGTCAGCTATGCATGAGAGCCTGGCGGCTGCACGCACACATTGATGCGGGCTGCAGGCACACGTTGCCGGGGTCGGAGCTCGCGGTGCCGCAAGCAGCGCTTCCAACGCGTTGGCTCAAGCCCCGGCCAGAGCATTTTAATGCACCGGAACGACATGGCTGCCACACACTCACCAGTCAGAGATGGTGATGGTCTGGGAGGTCTTGCCGCTCTGGCTGCCTGCAAGGAGAGGGGGCGGGCGGGGAGGTGCAGTGGCGGCGACATCCATGCAGGGGCGACAGTGGCTGTACCCTTTCAATGCAAGGACGGCAAGACAGCGCGCCTGCTCCACAGGTCGGCAAGCCAGCGCGCCGCAACGCGCCCACTCAACCCAGGCGCTGAGCTTTGCAACAAACACAAAGCGCACCGTAGCTCTCCACCTTCTTCACCACGTCCAGGCCCTCCCAGCCTAACCAGACAGCCTAAAAATGAAGCCTAAAAAGGCAAGCGCACCGTAGCTCTCCACCTTCTTCACAACGGTCAGGCCCTCCCAGCCTAACCAGACAGCCTAAAATTAAAGTACGGAAAGCTCACCGTAGCTCTCCACCTTCTTCACAACGTCCAGGCCCTCCACCACGTTGCCAAACACCACGTGCTTGCCGTCCAGCCTGCGGGAGTGAAATCGAAGTTGAAACAGCAGTGAGTGTCACTGCGGGAGCGCTTAGTCAGGCTTAATTGAGGTTTGCTTGCATTGGTTGAGGCATAAACGCAGGAGGTAGGGCAGCTATGTTGGGCATGGGCGAATCACACAGCTGCACATCCCGGATCATGCACTGGTGCATGCGAGGCAGCCAGGCATAGCAGGCAGGCAAAGAGTGCGGTGGGCACCACCACAGGCAAGCACTGCAGCCAGACCAAAGGTCTGCTTACCAGGGGGTGGCGACGGTGCCTGCGGTGCAGGAAGGGTGGGGGAGGCGCGGCCGTGAGTCAGCCAGCAAGCAGGGCAGCTGCACAAGTGCTGGCAGGTGCCTTGGTTGCCCAGACATGCCCGCGGGTTGCTAGCTTCGAAAGCCCGGAGCACGAGTCCCTTGCCATCCAGAGCGCAGCTTGCACGGGCGGCTACTCTGGAGGGGGTCCCCACTTGTTTGGGGGCGCTACTGCGTGAAAAAAACTAGGTGCACACACGCTTTGCCTGCCCTTTCACTCACACAGGAAGAACTGGGAGCCGTTGGTGTTGGGGCCGGCGTTGGCCATGGACAGCACGCCGGGGCCGGTGTGCTTGAGCTGCGGGGGTAGGGGAAGCAGGCAGCGAGTATAATGGGACGGCTGATGGAGGGGCATGCAAACGGGCAGATCAGGATCGAGGCTGTCTGTTGAAAACGAGGTTTGGAAACTTGCTGTCAAGCCCACCTGGAAGCCCTCGTCGGCGAACTTCTCGCCGTAGATGGACTCGCGATGGCCTGATCAATACTGTCCCACGGCACTACCAGTAATACAATCAAGCCCACCTGGAAGCCCTCATCGGCAAACTTCTCGCCATAGATGGACTCGCCGCCGGTGCCGTTGCCGCGGGTGAAGTCGCCGCCCTGGCACATGAACTGCGGAGGGCATTTGAGAGGCAGGGTGAGGCAGTTGAGGATCGCTTGAATCAGCACAAGTGGGGAATAGGGTGCATTGCTGCCTCAGGTGAAGTCGCCGCCCTGGCACATGAACTGCAGACGGCAGGACGAAACAGGTGCACAGGTGTTGCACACGGCAGGCAGGAGGGCAAGGTGCTGCGGTGTCAGCGCACTAATGATCACCCAGGAACGTGCACAGCCTGCCTCGTAAGCTTGCCTGGGGGATCACGCGGTGGAGGGTGGAGCCCGTGAAGTGCAGGGCATGGATCCCTGCTTCAAAACCTTCCTCAAACAGTAAACTCCCGAGCAGCTTGATTACTAAAAACACGCGCCTGGGGGATCACGCGGTGGAAGGTGGAGCCCTTGAAGTGCAGGGGCTTGCCGGAGCGGCCCACGCCCTTCTCGCCGGTGCACAGGCAGCGCTGCATTTTTGGAGTGGGGAGCAGGACAGAAGGGTGCATTGGTTGGGAGGCGGGGGCGGCGAGCCTGCCGGGGTGCAGCAGCTCAATCGGTGGCGGATGCGTGCCCCAAGCAAGGCGGCATGAGCCGCGGCAGTCCCCTGCTACGAGTAGCCGCCGGTGTTGCCATACAGACGCCGCCAGGCAGCCAGCTGCCGGCCAGTATGCCACGCCAACCAGCTCCCTCTGCAGCTGATTCTGCAGCCAGCCCACTCACGAAGTTCTCCTGCACAGTGTGAAATGGGAGTGCAGGTTGCAAATTGAGCAGTGCTGCGGCAAGCGGCATGACGGCGTTGAAGCTTGCGCATCCCCAAGGCCAGCGTGCACCACGGCGGCAACTTGTTGAGTTAGTGCAGTGCTGCCGCTCAGAGGGCAAGGCAGCGCCTGGCTGGCTGTGTGTACCGCAGCGCACGCTGCTGGAGGCCAGCAAAGCCAGACATGCACTGCCAGCTCTCAAACGAGCCTACTCACCGCAGTCCGGGGCACCACATCGGCGCGCAGCTCCATCACAATGCGGCCCAGAGGGGTGGAGCCTGTTTGGTGGGTGGGCACAAAGGCAGCGGAAGCAGTGCGGGACGGTTTCAGGCAGCGAGGTGAAGCGCAAGGCAGGCAGTGCAGCACCGTGGGGCAATGGGCGCAATCGGCGCTGAGCAGGTGCTAAGATCCAGGCTGTGTGGCCAGTTTGCAGCCTGCAAAAGCAGCAAGAGAAGCTGAGCGGCCGGCGGGGGCAAGCGGCGCAACCGCCGTGCGCCGCCGTGCCGCCGCTCACCCGCAGACACCTGCGCGGGGCGGAACCGGGACCGATCAGTGCTGCCCCAGCAATCGGCGGCACCCCCAGCCCCGCAAGCACTCAAACGCAGCCGATCATCGCCGACTCGGGCGGAATGCTCACATCGAAGAAGACCTGCACGTGGGATGGGGGCGGGGGCAGGCGATGGTGACATCGGCGGCATGTGCAAGCGGGGACGCGGGCTGCAGGGCCGGGGCGGGCGCTGCGCCCACCTTGGGGTTGGACATGGTGCTTTGGACTGGCTGCGATGTGCCTGAACCGTTTCGAGGAGGTCGAGGGCCGATGGCGGCGGGAAACGCCGGCCCAAGTGGGGCGCCCGAGCACGCCATGCACTTCACGGCGCTGAACAGAGGCGTACCCGCAGGCAGCAGAGCTGTGAGGCACGTCACAATTCGATCGTCATTGCACAGCTTGCACAGAGCCCCACTATGAGCGCACAAGCGGCGGGGCCGTCCCAGCCGGCCGCCCCAGGGCCCAGCCGCGGCCTGGGGCTGACCTTTGCGGCCACACGGTGCGCTGGGGGGCGACGACATGCGCTGCGCCGCGCTGCAGGCGCCTGGCCCTCCCCGCCGGGCGGTCCGCACCGGCGGCGCTCGGGGGTTGCAAGCCTCGCCTGCCCACCCCTCCTGCCCTGCCACCCTGACCACCCTTTCACAGGCTGGAGGAGGTGTACCTGGTGTACACGGCAGAGAAGAACCGCGGCCTCACGCTGCGCCTGCACTTTATGCTGGTCGCCGCCTGGGCGGTGGGCGCGCTCAAAACGCTCTCGCAGCTCATGCTCGCCTTCCAGCAGTGAGCTTGTTTGACCTTGGTTGCTGCATGCCGGCGTTGCTTTGAGGCGTCTCACTGGCTGCTGTCCCGCGGCTGGTACAGCTCGATAGTCATGGTGTCTGCGCTGCTGCCGCAAGCCGCGCGGTGCACACGTGAATGCGCGCCGGCGGTAGCGCCAGATTAGAAACTGTCGCGCCACCTGCCTCACCCCACACCCGGCCCCGTTGTTTTCCCCGGCCGCAGCGGCGAGGCGCGCATGCTGCCGCAGTACGCCTTCCTGCTGCTGGCGCAGCTCGTCAACCTAGGCTACCAGTGCTATGCGATGCGCCGCCTGCGCTCCCTGGCGCGCTCCGAGCAGCTGCTGCAGGTGCGGGGGTGGGGCGGGAGGGCGCTGTGGGTGTGTGGGTATCTGGGCAGCTGCACATCACAGCTCAGCAGCAGGTTTTGGCCGCATGCGCTCCTTGGAAGCTCCAAGCAGCTGCTGCAGGTGCGGGGCGCTATGGGGACAGTGATTGGCTGGCTGGGGAGCTATTACGACATCTCAGCAGTCGCTCCTGCTTGCGGCTGCACAGCAGCAGACCGTACCGAGGCATCTCGCCCTGTGCCGTGCCTTGCTGCAGGAGCAAACCAAGGCCTGGCTGCACATCCTGCTGGACATTGCGTTATGTTCTCTCACCTCCCTGCCACTGTGTTGCCTGCTGCAGGAGCAAACCAAGGCCTGGCTGCACATCCTGCTGGACATCGCGGTCATGATCTGCGTGATGCTGTCCGACCCCTCGCTGCCGCACGCCCCCGCGCCGCTGCCCACGCTCGTGGTCACCGCGTTCCTAGGAGTGATGGACATGGTGAGCTGTTTGGAAAGAGGGAAGTAGTGGTATGTTGAGCAGAAAGTTGCTGTGAAGAGTGCTACCTCGCAGCCATGTGGCACTGCAGCTTAGCTGCCTCTAGCGCACTTGCATTTTGTTTCCCATCACCCCACGTACTTGTCACCTACCGATGCCCATGCAGATCCGGCTGGACACCCTGATGCGCCTGTACGCCATCAAGTGGCTCTGCTTCCTGTTCCTGGAGACCGACCACTACCTGCGCGCACCAGGCCATGGGTGAGTGTAGCTGCCTGGGACGTGAGCAGTGTTTGGTTGCCCCTGCCTGGGGCAGCTAGTGATGCCGCCGCCTTGCTCGGAACAACCGCCTTTTACAGCAGCTGTTGCTCACTGATCTGCCAGCGCTCTTGTTCTCGCTCCCTCCCCCCCCTGCAGTGCCGCAAAGGTTGGGTTTGATTTGGCCAGCGCCCTGCTGCTCGGCACGCTGCTGCCCCTGGCGCTGGCAACCGTGTCAGAGGTGAGAGCTAGCTGCCTGCTGGCAAGCTGTCAATCCTTGCAAGCATATTGGGAAGAGAAGCTGGCGCGTGCGCAGTAATGTGCCTGCCTGCTCCCAACCAGACGGCCATTCTACCGCTCCCACCGCCCTTGGGCCACTCTACCAACCACTGCCCTCACTCTGCCCCGCCCCACGATGTAATACCGCCAGGCGTCGCAGCGCGCAGCGTTCCTGCGGGACTGCAAGCGGCCGCTGAGCAACCTGGGCCGCTTCTGGTCGGGTGAGGCTGATGCACATATGCATGGCTGCTGTTCAGGCTTGGCTGGGTAACTGAAGCTTCAGCCGATTGTAATTCCGCAGCTTGGATGCGCAGTTAGGAGGCACTGCTGAGTGCCTCTGGCCGGCTTGCGGCATGGGGCTGGTTTGCAGGCATGCCCTGGCGATCACAGTGTGTGGGCAGCTGCTCCCCAGCCTTGTTGTCCTTGCTGTATTGCTGTTGCCCAGCCTTCTGCCCCCTTCTCACCGATGCCCCAACCATTGCTGACGCATCACTTAACCCCACCGCACCCCACGCTCACCCGGCTGCAGGCGTGCACTCAGTGGTGCGGCGGTTCAGCCGGGAACCTGCAGAGGAGGCAGAGGATGCACATGTGGATTGAAAAAGCCTCTCTAAATCAGAACTGCCGCTCTGCTTGTCCGCTGCTGTGTCTCCTGCTTGCACCGCTTCGTCTGGGCTCCCCGCCTCTGCTGCCCCTCAGCTCCCGCTCCCAACCTCCTGCTGCTGCTCCCTGCTCCCAGCTGCCGCGTGCTGCACGCCTCCGAAGAAGCTCACTAGCTGCACCTGGATGCTATGTCTGCACATCACCTCTATGTTCTTCCCTTTCTTCCAGGCTTATGCAGTCTGTATGCTTTATAGGTCTCAATTGTGGAAGCACAGCAACCGTGCACACATTGCATCGGCCCCAGTGGCAAGCAAGCTATCAGAGCAGGCAGAGGCGGTGTGGCTGGCCCGGCCAGCAGTCATCTGCAGTCCGCAGAAGATTTGGGGACGGTTCATATCTGCTGCAGCATCATGTTACCCCATCAATGCCAGAGCGACTGGGGGTCAAGAGCCACGCTGTCGGCAGCAGAGCGCAGCGCGAGCGGGGCGGCACTCAACCCAGGGCCCCGCGCCGAATGCCGCTGCGGATCGTAGTCATCAGGTCCTGATCGCTGCCTCCAGCGCGCAAACAGCCTAAGAGGGGCTATGTTGGCCCGGCAGAGCCGACGTGCGCTGCAGCGCGCGGCCAGCCTCGCCCGGGCCTTCAGCGATGTGCCGCGAGACAGCCGAGACGAGCCGCGCGGCACCGAAGCGCCTGTCGTCTTCTCGCGCAAGCGTGAGCCCTGCGGCTGCCGCCACTGCCGCCGCCGCTTGCCCGCCCGCATGCAACTGCTTCCTGCTGCCCTTGCAGCGCACCTAGCACCCCCATCAACCTCCCCCTCCTGTCCTCCCTGCAGCCGGCAGCCAGGAGCTCCGCTACTATGTGCTGAAAGACGAGAAGCGCGGCGGGCTGAGCATGCTGGAGAGTGCGGTTTACCGCGTCCCCATGCGCGGCCCGTCGGGCGCACTGCGCCCATATGAGCGCGTACCTCCGCCCGGCGTATGCGCCCACCTGCTGCGGCAGGCGGTGCAGGTGGGAGCTGCTGCTGCGGGGAGGATTGCAACGTGCGTACTCTTGTGCGAGGGGTGTCGTTGCCCAGCAGAGGGCACCAGTTTGTCGAGCTTATCCCCTGCTCGAACGCTCTGGCCTGACAGTGCCTGCCCCTGTTTGTTCCCCTGCCCAGATGCCGAGCTGGCGGAAAAGGCGGCTGACATTTGTGAGCGCTGCCTTCGTTTGTGCACACGCTTTCTGCTTGCTTTTTTCCCACACAGGACCCCGAGCTGGCGGAAAAGGCGGCTGAGGTAGCAGAGGCGCTGATGCTGCGGGGCACTCGGCTCGAAGCCTCCACCCTGCGTGTAAGGCACTGTTGCCTCTCCTGCCATCCCTTTTAACTGCGGCGTGCAGCAGTCGCTGGGGTGGCCTGCAAGTGTGTGTGTGCGCGCGCGACCCGCCTGCAAAGGCGGCCAAAGCACAGTGCTTGCTCCCGTTCAATCCTGTTTACCCACCGGCCCTCCACACACAGCCTATTGTGGCCAAGGCAGATGCCCGCCCCATGGCCAACTGCTTGCTCCATCGATCCCTGTGCGCCCCCAAGCCCTCCCTATGCAGCCGATCATCGATTCTTTAGCCAAGGCAGACGCCCTGCCCGAGGCGCTGCCCATGGTGGATGCCTGGTTGCAGCAGCAGGAGGAGGAGCTGGCAGAGGACGCCAACACCCGCGTGCCGCTGCAGGTGGGCAGCTATAGTTAATCTAGTTGTTTAGGATTGATGATTGTTTAGGTTGAATGAGGAGGAGGGTCTGGCAGAGGATGCCAACACCCGCGTGCCTCTGCAGGTGGGCAGGCAGCTTGCCTTGACTGCTGTTTTGGTGCTGCAAACTGGTGATGGCGCGCGCAGCAGGAGAAAAAAAAAGTGTGAGTCTCAGCAGCCTTGCGTGCCGCCGGAGCTGACCCGCCCTGTGCAGCGCAGCCTTCCTGTACATTGAAGCGCCCAGCCAGGCTGCCCTTCTGCACTCCCACCGCCGTCCCCCTGCGTGCCTGCCCCTTGTATCGCAGCTGCTGACTCAGCTGATGGACACGGCAGCACGCACGGAGAACACGCATGTCATCCTTCAAGTGCTGGCGCGTATGGCACGCATAGGCGTGCTGCCGTCCCCCCAGGTCCGCTGCACATGTGCAGCACAGCTCTGGACGCATGAAGCGGTTGATGCTGCATCGTACACTTGATGCAGCATGTGTTGCTTCAACCTGCCGTGCTCGGCCCGCCGATGCCCCCTGCCCGCTCGCACGGAGCCCGACCACGCAGCTGCTGTTTCTCCTGTTTGGCCTGCTGCCTCATACACTCCTCTGCTCTGCTGCCACTGCTGTTCCTTGCACCGCAGAGCCTGACCACGCTGCTGCAGTGCTTTGTGCGGCTGGGGCAGGTGCAGGTGGCGCACCAAGTGCTCGACTGGATGAGGCGCAAGTGAGCTGGTTGTGATGCCTTGCCGTTGCTGGGGTGTTTGCCTGCCACTTGTACCAGATGTTGGACTGCATTTGGCGCTAGTGTACTGTATGTAGTCTCTCTGCATTGCACTAGTACATTGCACTGGCATGCTGCAGCTGGCTGACGAGCCTGGTATGACCTTGCCGCCTGCCTGTCGCAGCAACTTGGAGCCAAACATATATGCATACACCGCCCTGCTGGCGCTGCCTCGCAACATGAGCGAGGTGGCTGCGCCTGAGCTACTGCGCCAGGTGGGGAAAGTGGCAAGAATCGCACGGTATGTTATCTTCGCTCCAGGGAATGCTCCGCCTGCTGACCTGTGCTCGGTGGACAGGGGCTTGGGGGCCATAGTATGCGCCCTACTGTAGTGCGCCGGCTGCCTTGCATACGGCTTGCTGGCGCCGCAGCTCAGCCCACCAAGCGGCTTTTCGTTATTCAACGTTGCCCAAACTGCTGCAGGCGCACGCGGCGTACCAGAAGCTGCAGGAGGACGGGGTGCAGCCCAACGCTCGCTTCTTCACTGGTATGCGGGCATCATGCAGGTTTACTGGCATGCAAGTAAGGAGTTGCTGCTGTCCACCGCATACACATGAGCTGTGACTTGTTGCTCGAAGGCGTGCCACTCATCAAGCTTAGTGATGCGCCCTCCTTGCCTTTCTTGCAGAGTATCTGCGCATCTGCGGGCGCGCGGGCGATCTTCAGGCAGCACAGACGGCATGGGACGATGCGCGCCGCATGGGGGTGCAGCCTGATGTGATCTTGTTCACCGCAATGATTGACGCCTGCGCCAAGGTGGGCTGCTTGTGTGTTAGTGCGGCATTGTGGGTGCAGATGCCGGTGTGTGTTTCTGTTCAGTTGGTGCAGCAGCCACACATGCACCAGAGGGCTGCGCTCTGAGCCGGCATTCCCCTGCCTTCTGAACCGGCTTTCTGTGCCCCACCGCCGCCACTCCATGCCACATTCTTTGCTTGCAGTGCCGTGAGCCGCAGGCAGCGCTGCAGGTGTTCCGGGAGATGAAGCAGGACGGGGTGCAGCCAGATGTTGTGACGTACACGTCCCTGCTGACTGCACTGCAGGGCACGCCACAGGTGCGCCTGTGTTTGGCTGGGTGCTGCACTGCCGGGTTGTGTGTAGCATGGGTGTCCAGATGCAGTGGCATATTTGCCCCTGCTGACCGCGCTGCAGGGCGCGCCACAGGTGTGCACTTGACATGATTCTGAACTGCAGGGCCTGTATTGGCAAGCTGTCTGCTCAGATGGCGTGGCTATCCCTCAGGCTGAGTGGAGGCGCGAAGCAGCGGGGGCGCAGTGGAGGCAACAGCTTGCAAGGCTGACCAACCCCAACGTGTTTCCCTTTACTTGCAAGCAGGCGGCAGCCACGGCGCACCAGCTGTGGAGCAGCATGCTGGCAGACGGCGTGCCGCCCAATGGCATGGCGGTGGCTGCTTTCCTGGAAATCCTGCTCACCGAGGGCGAGATCGATCAAGCGCTGCAGGTGCTTTTAGCGTGACTGGCTGTTGTGTACTCTCAGGCTGCTTCTTTGCTGACTATGGTGCATATTTCCAGAGGAGGCGAGCTGACCAAGGGCTAGGTTGACCAGGCGCTGCAAGTCCGGTTCGAGCAATCGACTGGTAGTTTTTCGGCTTGTTGCGTGGGGTTGATTTGCCACTGGGCGTGCATGCCTTGGAGAGGACTGATGGATTGAGAGAGCAGGCAGGATGAAAACGTGTGGGCAGGCTTTCTGTTCATGCTGGTGCAGACCGCGCTGATAGCGCAGGTGGTGAAACAGCGCTGAACATTAACATTGCTGTGTTGTTCTCCTGTGGCTCAATCCCGGCCCTCACCACCATTCCCCTCCCGCCTCGCACGCAGCTGCTGGCTGACCCCTTCCCGCAAGGGGGCGGCGCAGCCGCGGTGGCCCACTCGCGCTCCAGTCAGGCTAGCGCAAGTGCGGCTGGCCAACCCAAATGGCGTCTCAAGACAAGGCGCTTGATGGCAGCCTCTGGCCTGCTCGATGATGAGGAAGAAGACATAAAGGAGCAGGAGGCGGCCGCGGCGGCAGAAGCGGGGGCAGCGGCAGCAGCAGAAGCGCCAGCAGCGGAAGCGTCACCTAAAGGCGAACCGATCGACCTGCCTCGGCTCTACGAGCACTTTATGTTTGCCATGGCGCACAAGGGGCAGTTTGCAGGTGGGCACCGGGCTGTTCTGGTTTTGATTTGGTTGCATGCGCTCGTGGTTATGGCACATGTATGCAGTGGGGCTGCATTGGTTGGTGCCTGCAGGCAGGCTCGGTGCAAGCTTGCTGTGCCAAGCCCATGCAGTTGCCTGCCACCCACACCTGAGCCCATCCCTGTGCCCCTTGACCTGCTGCTTCCCTCTGTGCCAAGCCCTGGGCATGCTTTGCATGGATTCATGCCGCATGTATCATGCTTGGCATGCATTCATGACGCTCCAAAACTGATGCCCTGCCCCACCCCCCAACCACTGCCCGTCGCAGTGGTGGAGAAAATGGCTGTTGGCATGCTTGGCATGCATTCACGGCGCTCCAAAACTGATGCCCTGCCCCATCCCCCAATCGCTGCCCGTCGCAGTGGTGGAGCAAATGGCACGGCACATGCGCGCCCGCGGCCTGCCGCAGACCCTGGGCACCGCATCAGCCCTGCTGACCGCCCAGGCGCTGCAGCACGGGCACGGCACAGCCAAGTGGCTGCTGCAGCCGCTGGGCACAGGCGGCGGCAGACAGAGCAGCGGCAGCGGTGGCAGTGGCAGCAAGATTGGACTACCCGATTCGCTAGTGGACAGTTGCCTGCTGGGCAGAGGGGAGCCCAAGGCATGTATGCAGCGGCTGACATCTGGTGACAGCGGCCCTAGTGCGCCCTCGCACCGCCGCCCCAGCACTGCAGAGTTCAACGTCGTGCTTGCGGGCCTGGCCGTGCGGGGCTGCACTGAGGAAGCAGTGCAGCTGTTCGACCATATGAAACAGCTGCAGCAGCGGGCAGAGCAGCAGGTGGCGGCAGCGGCGGCGGCGGCGGGCGCGGCGGCACCAGCGGTGCGTGCAGCTGCAGGCGGCCGGCGGCATGTGCCAGCGGTGTCGGCAGCGGCGGCCGGCCGGCTGCATGTGGCAGGCCTGCCGGGCGCACCCGACAAGTGGACGTACAGCCTGCTGCTGTATGCGGCGCTGAACGCCCGCAAGGACCAACAGCTGGAGCTGACGCTCAGGGCGGTGCAGGAGGCAAGGTGAGGCTCTGTACGGGGCTGCGTGGGCGTAGAGCGGATGGAGGGCATGGGGGATACATGTATGGGGTGCTGCCTGGCATTGAGGCACTTGCCTGCTGGCTTCTAGCTGCCGGCTGCACCCAGCTGCACTGGCCATGGCCGTGTATCTTCCTCTTACCGACTGGTAGCACTGCCACCGCACTCTGCCATTGCAGGGAGCCTGCCGCAGGCGGCAGCGGCAGCGGCGGCGGGCGCCCCAGCAGGGGCCGCCTGGCGCTCGACTGCCGCACGCGCAACGCTGTGGCTGCTGTGCTGCGGCAGTCGGAGCTTCTGGGCTCAGCTGACTTGGACGAAGCTGCCGAGGAGCAGGAAGAGGAGCAGCGACGCCAGCTACGCGGCCTGCTCAGCTGAGCGGCCCTTGGCATGCATCAGCCGATGGGGGGCCGTGGTGCGGCGGGGTGCGGCGGCGTCTGGCGCACGCCCCCAACGGCCACATGCGCAGCCATGACCACGTAGCTGCTCCTTTCGCGGTGCATTTGTGTGTAAAACGTTCCCCAAGTGCCTCTTGTGGTCGTAAGAAAGAGGGTGTGCACGCAGCATGTTAGCTCTGCCTCAATTCACACGCGGTGTCTGGCGTCGACAAAAGAGTGTGCGGCGGCAGCGGCGGCCCTGAAGTGCCTCCATGGGCCGGCCGTGGCGGCCGCCTTCGGGCGCAACTGACGCATTGTGCAGTTCAAGATGCTACTGCCGTCCCAGGCGGAAGAAATCGGTGCCAGGCGCGGAAGTGGCCATTGGGCCTGCTGGGCCTGCTACGTTAGGGCTTTGCCGACTCGGCCTTGTGGCGCCTCCCCACCTGCGCATCGCGACATAAACGAGCCAACATGACATTCAAAGGTCTCAGAGGCGCTGTGATCGCGGTCCTGCTGCTGTTGGCGACGGCGGCGGCAATGGCGCGCCCGGTCGGCGAGGAGGCCGAGGCCCCCGACACCGTGGAAGGTGTGAAAAGGTCGATGGTGCCGTCTCGACAGGCCGGACAGGCCGGACAGCCCTGCCGTGCCACTTGCAAGCCTCCTCAGCACATGGCATCCTACTGTCTGGCATGCAGGCACAGCCCTCCTAAGATTCGTGGACTGGATTGATGGAAGGGCAGCTACGTGAGCGCGCAACTGCAGGGGCCTGCTGCCGGCGGTAGCACCGCCGCCGCCGCCGCTGCCGCCTTGCCCTCTGCCGCACGCTACTTTGTGTTGGCGCGTGCTTTAGCTGGCTTATACGCGATCACGCATGTCCTACGCAGGCACCCTGTCTCATTGTACCCTGGCGCAGAGTCCTGTTGAGCATGCACGTCTCTCCGCCCCTGGTTCGGCTCCCAACCTCCAGCCCCGCACTTGTCGCCCCCATTACGTGCAGGCTGTACATGGTGCAAGAGCCGGGCAGCCCAGACTTGGTGCAAGTCAAGCTGGACGACCCATCTGATGCCGACAAGTTTGTACCGGGAGCTGTGCTGCGCGTCAGCGGCAAGCGCAAAGTGCCGCCCGGCCAGCAGAAGCTGAAACGCATCAAGGCGGACAGTGTGCAAGTGCTGGCGGGCGGCCGCGGCCGCGGCGGCCCTCAAAACACTGACGGCGATGGTGATGGCGAAACCACAGACAGCGGCAGCGGCGGGGAGCCAATGCTGCTCACCAGCAAGCCGCTGGCAACGGCAGCAACTGTCACAGTGGGCACCGTCCAGCAGCTGCCTGTGAAGCTGGCCCAAATGAAGTTGCTGGTGGTCCCAAGTAAGCCGCAGAGCGAAGCTGCAGTGTCCTGCCTGTCAAGGGCTGCCGCCAATCCCAACGCTTGCTTGCCAACAGGGTTGCGTGTACCCCCATAGCCTCCACATATCGAAAGCTGCATCCAGCTGCCCTCCTTCCCTCTTGCCCGCCCACCTGCCTGCAGTCAAGGTGAACGCATACCTTGCGGATGGGAGCACTCTCAACACGGCCTGTCCCAGAAGTGGGCAGGTTTACATGTACACCGATGATACTGGTAAGGACGTTTACTCGCCTTGGACGCTGGAGGGCCTGGCAACCGAGACAGTCAGCCGCACCCAGCTGCGGGGCGCTTTCTTTGGGCCCAACACCAACGGCGAGACGGTGGCATCGATGCTTGCGGACTGCAGGTGCTTAGTGTGTTGCGCTGGGGCACAGTTCGACCGAGAGTTGGGGCGTGGCGGAATGGAAGTAGCCTGGCAGCCTTATGTGCTGCTGAACCCCTATGGTTCGGAGTTGTTGGGTTGCCGACTTTACATGAACGACCTCTTCACCATAGCCACCCACCTGCCCCCCACTCTGCAGCTACCAGCAGACGCGTCTGGCCGCCGAGGCGGCGCTGGGCGGCAGCAAAGTCATGAACTACGTCGCGCTGCCGTGCAAAGGCTATGTGTGAGTGCCGGGCACTTGACTGTTGATGTGGCCCGGCTGGGATGCTGGCACTGCATATGCCATGCATGGCATGTGCCGGTGCACCAACCACATGTGGCGCGAATGGCACCAAACACCCTCTCGTTGCGCCGACCTCATTGCATTCCCCGCAGCAACGGCATCGCGCTGCAGTGGAGCTACTGCGACTCGGACGCCTGGGTGGCGGCCGCCTCGTTCCTGGCCCAGCAGCAGCTGGCGGCCCAGGGGGACTCGCTGGCCAACTACCCCTTCAAGTAAGGGGGGAGGGAGGGGAGGGGTGGTTTGGCGCAGCTGAGTGGGAGATCGCATTTGCATGCTTTAGCGCTTCGTGTCGCTCTGCTTCGCATGCTGACCACACCCTCCTGCATGCCCTCCCCACCCCTCCCCCCGCAGGGTGTTCCTGCTGCCCAACCGCCCCGCCGACTGCGTGTGGGGCGCGGTGGCCTGGGCCAACAGCGACCAGTCGGTGCATGTGCAAGCTCTTGGCGATGTGGCGCTGGCCCCCTTCGTTTATCTGCACGAACTGGGCCACACTCTGAATCTGGAGCATGCCGGCAAGGGAGACAATGTGTACGGTGAGGCGGCGGGGGAGTGCTAGCAAAGCAGCCGGAAATGTGCATGGGGACTGAGCCAGTACAGGACAGCCAGCAGCTGCTGCCGCCTGCTCAGCTGGGCAGCATTGGAACCCCACTGCACCAGGCCACACTCTAGCTATTCGACTGCTCTTTTTCACGTCGCAGGCGACGACACTGCAATGATGGGCGGCTTCCCGCCTGGTGGCGGCCTGTCCAACGGCGGCACCGACCGCTGCCACAACGCGCCCCACTCCTGGCAGGTGGGTGGGTGGGTGGGTGGGTGAGCGGATGGGTTTGGATGGTGGGTCCGCCTGAGGTGCCCACCTCCTTCCAAGCCGCTGCAATGGCACAGCTAGCGCGAGCGTGCTTGCCGCCAAACCGTCCAGCGCACACAACCAGCTGTGCTGCAAGGCCGGTGTCCCCTGCCCTCCTTCACTCACCCGCTCTGCCCCTCTCCTGCTGCCACCGCAGCTGGGCTGGACGGACGCCGTGATGTTGAACAAGGACAGCCTGCGGGCGGGCACCAACCGGGCAGTCGACATCTACCTGCCCACTCAGTCTGCTCCCTCCGGCGGCACGCCCCAAGTGCTGCGCGTCGTGCCCAACTGGCTCGCAAGCACCTCCTCCCTGCGCATCTGGGCCTCGTACCGCACCCGGGAGGGCGGCGATGACGACATGGGCACCACACTGAGCGGCAAGGTGCACATCTACACCGGCAGCATCAATGCCGCCAACGAGTGGGTCGTCACCAACTGGGAGGCCTCGCTCACACGTGCGTGGGGGTGGGGTGGGTGGTGGGTGGTAGGGTGCTGCATGAATAGGGCAGAGTGTGCCAGGGTGTGTTGCCAATGCTGCACACACAGGCTGGCCCAGCGGCTTCCGGCATGTTTGTGCAGCTCAGTTTGATGTGCCCCCAGCACCTACGATGCTCACTGGCTGCCCCCTGCCCCTCCCCCTCCGCTCCCGCCCGTCAGTCAGCGGCCCCGCCTGGGTGCACGCCCCCTCCGGCCTGCAAATCCAGTTTGTGGGGCTGAGCGGCAAGACGGCGCGCCTTCGCGTGCGGCGCTGAATGCGGCATGGCGCACCACAGCATGCGCAGAGGCGAGGATGCGCGCAATGCTGCAAAGCGCTTCCCTGAATCCCTGAAAGCGTGCACTTTGGCAGCACACACTGCTGCTGCCGCGACGATCCAAAAATGAAGCTGCTGCTAAGCGCACTGCTTGTGTTGTGACTGTGTGTGCAGTTCAGTGTGCTGTGCTCTGCAGGCCTTTGATTGCCACTCCCTTCCTGCACTTCATTTCGCCTCGTCCTTTACTGCACTGCACACTGACTGCTGTGTGCTCGATGACTCTTACTCCAACACCGCCGTTGCCGGCAGCTCGTTGTGGCAATGTCTCTCCCAACATTTGCTGTGCTCCACACACCGTACCCTGCACTCCTCTCCTTTTTGCCCATCCACTGCCGCTTATCACCGTCACCTGCATGCCTCGCTGCGCTGCTCTTGCATTCCTCCCTGCACCCAACCGCCGCCATCGCTTTTGCGCAACATGCCCCATACCACCCATCCGCTGTTCCTCCTTACCTAACGGGCGGAAAGCATTAACACGCCACAAACTGGCCTGCTCTTCCTTCGAGCCATCATCCACCCATTTGCATCCTCATGGGGTAGCCTCACCCTGCTGCCCTTTCCTGGCACTCTCACCAGGCCGCCTCAGGCTTAACCCTCACTTTGCATCTCCACCCGACACTCGTACCTTGCTCCCACACCCTGCACTCTCACCCCGCATGTGCACCGTGCCATGCGGCAATCAACCCATCGCTGTTCGCTCTTTTACCGCACCGCATCCCATGCTAGTAGGAGCACTCTCACAGCTGCCCACTTACCACCAACTATTCCATGCCGCACATGCATCCACTCTGCCCGGCCATTCAGCACTGGGCCAGTCTTCCCATGCAATCTCCCCCCCCCTCCCACCACAATTTGGCCTCCGCACTCTCGGATGCATGCCTTTTTCACCTGCACCGCTGATGAACGGTACACCCCGTGTGTGCGCAGCCATTCTGCAAGCTGCCAACGCGCGAAGCCGCCACGCCCGCCAAGTCAGCGCAGTTTGTGGCCGCTGCTTGGCTGGCGCTCGCACGCATTTGTGGCAGCTGCTATTATGGCCCGCCATGCACAGTTGACTGTAAGGCTGTGTTACAGCAGGTTGCCCAGAGCGAGAGAGGGAAGGAGAGGGCATGCAACAAAGCCTGGGGTTGCAAAGGGTGCAGCGCACTTCCTTTCAACTGCGGGATGGTCGGACCGGGAAGGAAGACACAGGGGGAGAAGATACAATGCTGCGTGGAGCAGCCAAGCCTGAGGGTGGGGCAATGGGCGCATGGTACAGACAAACCAAATGGAATGGAATGCGGCGGTGAAATGAAATGGCGGTTCAGCAAGCAGCATGGGCTTGCGAGCTTGGGTTATGCTACAACACGTGATCTGGGTGGACAGGCCGGCGTCACAAAGAAGGTTGGCTGGGTGGCAGCACCACAGCGCGGCTGCTGGGCATGCTGCCCCTGGCAGGCATGCTGTGCTCCCCTGCTGTGCACGCTGTGGTCACCCCGCGATCCAGCAGTCCATCTGGCTGACCGGCAGGTTGATCACGTGGCTGTGCACTTGCTCAAAGGGCACTGCGCAATTACAAGAAGGCGGGGGCAGCCAGCGGTGAGGGCATGAAAGAAGGAGCCAGACCTATGGCGATGCAATTCCACGAGCAGGTGCCAGCGGGCGCGTTCCACAGACAGTCCGCCCTCCGTTCTTCTCCCAGTCTGCACCACCCCAAGCTTGCCGAACACATAGGGCACCATGCCGCGGCGGTGCTGCCGCGTCTCGGCACCCTCCTCTGCTTCCTCGTCCGGCTGCACATCTGCGGCAGATTGAGAATGGCAACATACTGTGAGGGTGGCAATCAAAGCACAAGCAAACCAATGGCAACTCAGCGCACAAGCATGCGTCGCACACCATCCCTTGGCATAAGTCAGCCAGCACAGTCCGCAATATTCCACACAACCCTTCGCTGCACAGCGCCTCGCAGGGCATGCTGGGCTTGCTGCGCTGTGCATGCCGTGCGTGCTGCGCTGGTCATACCCCACACCCCAAAGCCACTCACTCAGCAGCGGCTGCTCCTGCCGGTCCTCCCGATCCCAGCTCACAATGGCCTGCAGGGGGCAAGCAATCGCGTTCAACGACAGCTGAGTGCGATGATTGGGTAGGCAGCGACACACATCACGAGCCATGTGCAGTGACGGCAGCATATCATACGCCTGCTCACTCACATAACACAGTCACTGCCTCGCATGCCCACGCATGAACACACCTGGATGTCCAGCCGGTTGTTGGCCCCTGGAACCGTGGACCGCAGGCGCAGGCGGGACCGCACTTCAGTGCTGCCCCGCATGTCATATCGCATGGCTGTCCACACCCGCTCGCCCTGTGGTGAGAGTGCAAGCCAAGGAAAGAAGCTGAAAACTGCACAGCAGATCCAGGAATCTCACGGCAAGCTGCGCTGTTGAAACGGGCCACCTGCACATAGCACCCCGCTGCTGCTCACCTTGCATGCACAAAACCAGGCGCCGCCTGGTGTTAAGGCTCACCCCCTGCTTGAAGCGTCCTGGATACACCTGCTCCCCATCCTTGCCGCTATCAAATGCCCCAACACCACACTGCACTGTAGCTCACCTCCTGCTTGAACCGCCCATGATACACCTGCTCCCCATCCTTGCCGCAAGAAACTAGGCTAACTACACCGTGGCTCACCTCTTGCTTAAACCGCCCATGCTGCACCTGCTCCCCATCCTTGCCGCCGCCGCCGCCCCGAGTGCCGCCCCGCCCCTGGTGGTGGTGCGCCTGGCTGTGCAGGTGGCGGGGTGGGGCCGCCAAGCTGCGGTGCACCTACAGCAGGGGCAGTTGGGGTAACAGGCAGTTGGCGGTGTGAGGGAAGAGAGCGCCTGGCTGTGCAGGTGGCGCGGCCGTGCTGCCAGGCTGCGGTGCACCTGCAAGCAGGGGCAGGTTGTGGTAGGAGGGCCAGAGTTTCAGCAGTGAAAGGTGAGGAAAGGGTCAACGTTGCAGAGTGCAGGCAGCTGGTGGCAGCAGTTGCTAGCCGGGCTGCAAGGGGCACAGGGCAGCAGGTGTGTGTTGCCTCGCCCTGCGCTCGCCCTCCCCACCACCCACCTTAGACAGCGGCAGGCCTGCCCCTCAGCAATGGACTCTAAATGACAGTGTAACGGCATTGGTCAGCAACCAACCTTGGAGAGGGGCTCAGGGCTGGTCCGGTACGCAAACGTGCCGTCCGGGAAAAACCGGAAGTACCTGCGGCAGTGGAAGGGCGCGAGAGCGACAGGCGGCAGTCTGAAGCAGACCAGAGCACGTTGGGTTCAGTGTAGCTCTGTGAACGTGCAGAAAGGAAGGCAATGGCCAGCAGAAGCAGGCAGTCACAGCTGCAGGCGCTTAAAAGTATAGCACGAGGTGTGCGGCCTGCTCATACTTTCCTGTCCCGGCTCTGCCGCCCAATCCAGAGCCATGCATAAGCCACAAATGCACAACTCAAACCCACCGGAAGTAGAGCACGAGGTGCGCCGCCGACTTGGTCTGCCACTCCACCACGCCCATGCGCAGGTACGTGTTGCGGCTCACGTACACGCCTGCAGACAGGGCAGGGATGTGAGACGAGCGGTCGGCAAATGCAATGCGGCGCTCAGACCATGCGCAGGTACGTGTTGTGGCTCACGTACATGCCTGCAAAAGCAAGGGCGCAGCGTGTGCCAAAAAGGGTATCGGTTCCAGAGCAGGTAAAAGCGCAGATACATGTTGCGGCTCACCTACACCCCTGCATATGAGGTCGTGGAGTGCGCAGCAATCCTGCCACAAGTGCAAAGGCAGGCACAAGTGCGCAGGTGTGCAACCGCCAGCAATCACTTCACACCAAGGCCCAGCACTACATCCACCCACCGTCAAAGCGGATGTGCGGCCGCTCCAGCAGCATACGCTTCCAGCAGCCGCGGTACTGGGTGCGCACCAGCGCCGCATTCTGCTCGGGGGTGCTGGTGAAGAAGGCATCCCTGCAGAGCAGGCCAAGAGAGTGATCAGTGCGAGCATGCAAGCGGGTCAGCAAGGGATTGGCAAACCTGTGGCTGAGTGGTAAGCTGCCACAGCTTGCCCCTTCCATCTGCTGCAGCGGCAGCCCAAGCCAATCCCAGAGCGAGCCAGGCTGGGACCAAACAGCCCACCCGCCCCCACGCACATGCAGGCCCGGCGCCACAGCGTCTGCGTGGCGGCGACGCGGCGCCACTGCCGGCACACCAGCTGAGAGGTTGCTAGCGCAGTGATGGGCAGCCGCTCGAAGATGTGCAGCAGCAGCTCCTCAGGCAGCAGCTGCTCAATCAGCGACAGCTCGCCCTGCGGCACAGAAATGACACACTTTGTTAGTCTGGAGTCGTGTTCGCCAAGCGCAGGAAGGCGGCAGGGGCGGTCACCAAAGGCACATGCTGCAGCTTCTTCTGCCTGACCAGCAGGTTGTAGGCAACAAGGCTGGCGCAGGCCCACAGCCAGCAACAGCAAGCGCTCCATCAGCCGACAGCTTGGCGCACCTCCTTGTGATGGTGCGCGGTGCCGTGCCGCAGGCGCACCCCCAGCAGCGACATCCAGGGCCTGCGAGGAAGCGCCAAACACAGGGCTGCGGTCAAACACTGCTGCCTCATGCTAATAAGCTGGTTCCACCTTCCCCTGTCCCCTGGCCAAGCAACCCGGCAGCTCGAACAAACTGGCCACAGAGCCCGGCCGCCAGCCCACCTGTAGGCCTGGATGTACGCCGCCGCATTGTCCGGCGGCTCCAGGTTCCGCTCTGTTGCGACGGCCGCCATGCTGCGGAGGCAATGAGACGCAGAGGCAGGCGGTAGGCACGGCGACGGCGGCGGCGGCAGCAGCGGCAGCGGCTGGCACAGTGGTGCTCCCGGCGGCCGGGAGGCCTGGAGGAACGCATGCAGTGAAGTGCACTGCCCGTCGGAGCGCAAGCATTGGGTCGCAGAGGGCTTGCTGGCGCGGCGAGCAAAGCCCGCGCCTCACCTGGTGCCTTGCTCGGTCTGCTGTGGCGTTGGACCTACTGCGTGACTCTGCTGCAATGCAGCCAGCCGCGCGCAGCAGGCGCAGTGAGGCGGGAGGCGAGGGGAGCGCGCTCGAACGACGGCAGAGTGCTTCTGCGAGCCTGCTGTTGGGATGTATGCTTACGCAGGAGCCCCAAACGTTCCTGTGCGAGCTGCCCAGGCGCATTTGCGCGCACCAGGGTTTTGGGGCGCAGCACGCCACGCAAATGCGTCCCATAGGCGGCTGATCGTGAATCGGCCGCACACTGAGCACCGTGATGCTTCAGGCAGCTGCCCAGGCGGCCAGGCGTGCCATGTCGACCAGTGCGGCCGCTCACACCGGCCTGGTGGAGCTGCGCAGCTACCAACTCAAACCCGAAGGCATCAAGGTGAGGAAGGCATCGCGATGAGCCGATCAGTGGCGGCGTGGCTGCTCCCACCGCCACTGCCGCCGCTCCCGCTGGCCTCCGAAGGGGGCGGCGACCACTGCAAAGACGCCGTGGCTAGGCACTGCGCAGCCCCTTGTACGCCCCCATCACACTCCATGCCTGCACCCACAAACTGTCAGGAGTTCATGCGGCTGACCAACGAGAAGCTGGAGCTGCGCAAGAGCCTGCTGCCGTTCCTGGGCATGTTCACGTGCGACACGGGCGGCCTGCTGTCCCGTGTGGTCCATTTCTACCACTATGACAACTTTGACCACCGAGACAAGCACCGCGCGATGACGGCCGCAAGCAAGGAGTGGCAGGCAGGTGGTGGGGCCGGCTGGTGTGCAGGCTGATGTGCTTGCAGGTGGATGGACGGGGGCGCTCGTGCATTTCCTTTCACACTTCCTGCTCCACCCGTGGGCGATGGTCGGCTGCTCACATGCAGTTTCCCTGGCCCAATCATGTTCGCAGGACGACTACCTCGCTTTCTCCCGCAAGTGCCTGATCACACAGGTTCGGGGCGCTATGTGTGCTTGCTGACTGCTTGCTGCTGTGCTGCATGCTTTGCTGCATGCTTTGCTGCACATGCTGACCCAAAGGCTTGCCTCTGCGGCGTGCTGCAGGAGAGCAGCATTTACACGCCCGCAGCGGGAGTGCTGGCGGCGGCGGGTGCAGTGCCGCTGCAGCACTACAGCTCGCCAGCCAAGCAGGGGCAGCCCATCTACGAGCTGCGGCAGTACCAGGTGAGGAGGTGCAAGATTTGGAGCGGACGTGTTGATTGCCACCTGCCTAGCTGGCATTGTCGCGCACACTCGACGTTGTGTGCATGCTGCCTTGGGGCCACGGGCGTGCGTCATGAAGTTCAGACTGAGCCAAGGGCCGCTGAGCTGCCAGTGCCACACATCACCTTCAATCCGCCTTGCAAACTCCCACCGTTGAACTGTAGCTCAAGCCGGGGTATGATGGCGTGCCGCGCCTGCTGGCGGCATTTGAGAAGGGCATCCCTCACAAGGTGGCGGCCGACCCCGTCGGCCAGCTGGTCTTCTTCGGCAGCACAGAAGTCGGTGAGTGTCGCTGGGAAGAAGGGAGAATGGGCATTGGGCTTGAAGGGCGCGCATGCGAGGGCAAGGGCAGGACCGGTGGCCCACAGCCAGCAGTCTCGTTTGCTGGCTAGTGTAAGCACTGTGTAGCGAGCCCACTGTCGCACTGCAGGGATGCTGAACAACGTCATCGAGCTGTGGCGGTATCCGAGCGCGCAGGCGTGCCATGATGCGTGAGTGGGGTGTGCAGCTGGTGGGCAAGTTGGGCAGCGGGACACACGCGGTTTGGTCGTCGCGAGTGCTTTGGTTGTCGCTTCTGTGCGGTTGTATTTGAAGTTGCCGCTTGCTTCATCAACTGCTGCTGTCCCTGCCCCAACATGCAGGCGCAAGGCGAGCCGTGCGGTGCCCGAGTGGCGCGAGACGATTGCGGCAGTGACGCCAGGGGTTGAACATTTCACCAGCTCCTTCATGCACGCCGTGCCCTTCTCGCCCATGCAATGATCGAATTTCGAAGCTGCTATCACTGTTTGTTTACACCTTTTGAGGCTGTTTTCACCTCTGAACAATAACGGCGCAGCAGAAGCAGAGCTGGTTGGCTGAACACCTGTGAGGTGCACCACGTGGGCAGACGGGCGAGACGGAGGGCAGCGGGCACGGCGGCAGGGGGCATGAGCCATGGCGGACTCGGATGCTGCTTGCCTGCATTCTCCTGCTGTACAGCTGTTCTCAATTAAGGCAGGGCGATGTCTGCTTCACGGAGGCCCGCAACGGCGGGCAAGCCCAAGTCGCCCGCGCCGCGGCCCGATGAAGCAGAGCTTGAAAGACGATTAGAGGAGCAGCAGGCGCAGTTGGGCTGTGCCGCTGACAAGCTGGAGCGGTGAGGGGCTCGGCGGGCTTGACTCGCTTGGTTAGACCTCGCCCGGCTCTGGATTTTGTGCATCGTGCAGCAGACATGCCTCCAAGGCCTGATTTACAGCCTGGCTTGCGTGCCGTCCTCAGCCGCCGCCGCCGCCGCCGCCGCTGCTGCCGCCGCTCACCTCCGCCATTTCTACCCACCATTGAGCAGGCAGGCCACAGCACAAGCCCTGCTGCAAGGCGAGCAGGCGGCGGCTGCCTCCCAGCTGAGCGCCGAGCGCACGCAGTTTGGCGACCTGAGCTCCTTCCTGCGGCACTCCCTGGCGGAGCAAACCGCCCGTGCCGACGGCTTACAGCGCTCCCTGGCAGATGCACTGGCCCGCCTGGAGACTGCTCAGGCCAGCGCAGCGGCGGCTGCTGCAGCTGCGGAGGAGCGGCGAGCCGCCGAGGCGGCGGCGGCGCAGGCGGAGCTGGACAGCCAGCGCCAGCGCCTGCAGCAGGTGGGTGCTCGAGTTTGAGTGCTACCCACATGTTGTTGTGGGTTGTGACCGCGCTACAGTGCAAGCGAGCCCCACAGCCGCAGCTGGCTGCATTAGCTCCATTTACCAAATCCAAGCACCTGCACTCAACGTTAACCTGACGCTTCCCTGCGCAGGCCGACACGTTCCTGGCGGAGCGGGACCAGCTGGTGCGGCGGGCGCAGGAGGCCGAGGCGCAGCTGGAGGAGGAGAAGCGGCGGCACCACAAGCTGCAGATGGTGAGGACAGGCTGTGTTCGATTAGTTCAGGCTTGGCACGGCAGTACGGTTGGTGGGCTGCAACGCGCTCATTGCTGACTGTGGGCAAGAACATTTGGCTTCAGGTCTGCAGTGGAGTTGCACACCTATCCTTCCTAGCCACCCCTGTGTTGCAGGACCGTGAGCGCAAGCATGCCTCCGACCGAGAGCTGTGGCGGCGAGAGACGGCAGAGGCGGTGCAGCAGGTGTGCTTTTTATTGTGCTCAAGATTACTGGAACATGTCGCCAGATGCACCTGCAGAATCTTGCCTACACGTTATGCACGACGGCCTCCCATGTGCTAGCTTGCAAATGCAACCGCTCCTGCCCGCATCATTGCTGCTGAGCAGGCGCGGGAGGAAATGGCAGCGCTTACCGACCAGCGGCTGGACGCCACCACCAAGCAGACGCTGATCGAGAACGAGGAGATGGCTGGTGCGGGGAGGGGCGGCGGCAGCAGAGACGTTGTGTATGCCGCTCTGCCGCTGAAGTACAGCGGGTTATGATTGGCGGCGGATTCTAATTGACAGCAGGAAGGTGATAGGTGCAAGGAGGCTGTCGGACCTTCTTTCAAAGCATGTGACACAGCGCTGCTCGGTCCTGGACCCACCAATGTCGCAGGCGAGCTGCAGTACCAGGGGCGCCACGTGCCCAGCCTGCTGGCCCGCAACTCAGCGCTGCAGAAGGAGGTGCGAGTCGGGGTGGCAGGTGCTGCCTATGCCGGCCAGCCACCGTGGCCGGGCCATGATGGACCTAACTGCCAACATTCCGTGGGTGTTCCTGCCTGCACTGGCTTGCCAAAAAGACAAGCACTCACGTGTGATTGCGCCATCATATCTTGTCTGTGTGTGCAGGTGGCGGAGCTGCGGGTGCAGCTGATCATCAGTCGGCGAAACGAGGAGGAGCTGGCCCGGAAAGCGGTGTCCTGCGAGCGAGCGGCAGAGAGCATGGTGAGCCGACAGCCATGCAGCAGCACCATCCAATTTAGCAGCGGGCTTGTTGCTGCGTTTAGAGCGTTGCTTGCTCAGGCCCTGCCTCAAATGATCTGCCTTTGGAGCTGCCTGCTCCGGTGGCTCGATTCAGCTGCCCCTGCTGCTCTTCCAACCATGGCCTGCTGCCGCTCCCTCACATACTCCTGCTGCTGTTATCAACACAGGTGGCGCGCATGGAGGCACTGGAGGCGCAGCGAGCGGCGGGCGAGGAGCTGGCGGATCAGCTGGGGGCCCAGCTGGAGGCTGCTCGGGTGCGCTGTGCATTTGTGCATGGAAAGCGGCACTCTTCATTTCGTGCCACCGAGAATTTCTTCTGCGCATGGCAGCGCATGACTTGCCATGCTCACTTTATGCAAACGTGCAGGAGGAGGCGCGGGCGGCAGAGTTGCGTGCCGCTGCCGAGGCCAGCCGCGCAGAAGAGCTGCAGGCGGCGCTGGAGGCCAAAACGTGCGCAGTGTGGGCAGTTGGTTGGACAGGGCTGTGTGCACTGCCATGCATGCATGGTAGCCTTGATCTGGCTACCATTGCCAGCAGTACATCACCTGCCAACCATAGCACTTGCGAATTGCCCCACCCCCTGCAGGCGGGAGATGCAGCGCTTGCAGGCGGAGCGAGGGGACAGCGCCGCATTCCTGCTGGCCTGCCTGGGGGATGTGCGGCAGCAGCTTCTGGCACAGCAAGGCCGAGCTGAGCTGGGCGCCATTGCTGAGCACGTGCAGCAGTGGGAGGAGGAGGCGGAGGAGGCAGCTGCGGGCTGCCCAGGCTCTCCAGCTACCTGTGGCGGCAGCAGGGCGGCGCCAGCACAACACATGGCGCAGCTGGCACAGCTGCCACAGCAGCAGCGGGAGGCAGTACTGCTGCGCTTGCTAGAGCAGCTGGGTGTAGACTGGCGGGCGCGTGAAGGCCTACTGCTGCCCGCCACCAGCAGCAGCTCCTCCTCCGGTGCTGCCATGTCGGGTGCAGCAGCGCCGGCAGCTGAGCGCGGGTCGCCATCCAAACTGGCGCAAGCAGTGGCGGCCAATGGGAAGCCGGGAGCGGCCCCCAGCCGGCCCGCCTGCCTTCGGAGCACCAGCAGCGTGCTGTCGACCGGCAGCAAGGGTGCGTGCAGCCGGAGCGAGCTGCTAGAGCTGGTGCAGTCGGAGGTGCGACCCTGGGGCGGCCGCAGCCTATCCAGCAGCAGGGTGGCTGCACCAGCGGCGGCAGCCTCGCACTCGGGCCGCAGGCTGGGCTCTGTTGCGTCCGACGGCAGTCAGTGACAGCAGGTTCAGACGAGGCTAGCAATTGGCTGGATTGATTCTTACGACGCAGCTTCTTGTTGAACGTTTACAGCAAGCTTGCGTGCTTAAAAACCACATGTATATATTATGACCAGCCAGCATGGATGCGGTGCAAAAACTGCAGGCAACCAGCCCTGCTGCTGGCACGTGCGGCCCAAGTGCTGTTCAGCCAGCATCAGTCACTTTGAAGGAAGCCGCCCTGGCCTTGCCGCCAATGCTGGTTCCTCATTTCTGCAAGGGCATCGGAGGGTAGCAGGTGTACAGATCGGAAGCTCCAGCGCTCCGAATCTCAGGGTGAATTCCATGCAGGCATTCAACCCACCCCAGTCCAGCTCGCCTTGCTCTCCGCAGGTTTGATCTTGTAGAGAGTCTCAGTGGCCCTGCGCAGCTCGCCACAGTCCGGCATGCCCTTTTCCACCACAGGGTGGCCGGGCCCCAGGGGTCGCGAGCAAACTGCAGACACTTGTGTGGTTTTGAGGTTGCCACTTTTCAAGGAACAGCAGTTTGTTGTGAATGGAGCTCTGGAGCTCTGGAGCTCTGGAGCGCTGAAAGTGGAATCCTCCTGCCAAGGTACGCAGCAGGCTGGGCGGTAAGGCGGCTGCCCGAGCCGGCTCGCCACCAGCTTCCAGCGTGCCTCGCGCCCCGCCAGGCTGTCCTGGCCGAGCACCAGCGGCAGCTTGCCGCCAGTGAACATGGTGGTGCCCCAGTACACAGCGCGCTGCACACATGTGTTGGGGTGGGTTGAATGGCATCAGGAGTTGGGCCTTGCTTTGATGCGCCGGTGCAACGGCGGCATGCATGCCATGCCTCAACAGCTGTTGACATTTGCAAACAGCTGGCACGGTGTGGCACGGTGAAGAAGGGAGCCCACCTGCAGCAGCTCCGCCAGCTCCTCGTTTTGAGAGAACACCGAGGCCACCAGGGTGTGCAGGCCAATGTAGTTGGCGTTGACCGAGTTGCTGGTGGCCATCTTGAGGAAGCTGGCGGCGCACATCTTGCTGCGGCGGAGGGGTGGTGAGGTGATGGCCAATGGCACAGTGTGAACTTCGCAGCTTCAGTGCTTCGGTGCACTGAAGGCAGCGCCGAACCCACCATCACCAGCCGACAACGTTGTTAACACCACAACTCGCTCACCTTGTGACAATGCCTGCCGCCCGCACCAGGGGCGTCACGCCGGCCCCGAAGGACAGCACGTGCATCTTGCCTTTTGGGCACTGGGATTCCGTGCCCTCCTCGATGGGCGGGAAGCTGCAGTGCATTGATCAATGCATGGAAGGCGGGTGCAGGCAGGGTTGCATTCAATCTGGTGCACCGAAGCTGACTCGAGGCTCTGGTGCACAGGGGTCAACAGCCCAGCCCAGAGCTTCCAAACAATTAATAGGCCGTGCGCTCACCCCGGGTTCATGTAGGAGCACAGGTGCTCAGTCAAGAAGCCGCCATTGAACAGGTTGGCAGCATCTGGGATGAGCTGGCCGATGTGGCTGGTGTCCGGCAGCACCACGTCCTCAAACATGGAATGGGGGTGGGGGTGGTTCAGTGCTTGGAAGCACTGAAGCACCAAAGGTGGGTTCGCTGCTTCGAAGCTTCGAAGCTTCGAAGCACCGAACCCAGTGCTTCATTGCTTCAAAGCAATGAAGCAAACTTGCTTTTCCAAGCGTCGATGCAACGCAGCGGCGGCAGGCGTCGATGCACCCGGACGTCGGAGCCACATGCACTACTAACAAACAACTGCCCACACACACGAAAAAAGGCAAAGCACCCCCCTCTCACGGGCAGGTCGCTGCCCCTGGCATTCCGGCGCTTCTTGGGGCTCCTAGAGCCAGCAGCCGCCTGCAGGGAGTCAGGAAAGGGGTTGGGTGGGCGTCAGAGGCGCCCTGCAGGCCACTGCGCTTGATAACGAGGATTTCACGAGCGCACCGACGCCAGCACGTCCATGGTAGTTGCTGGAGGGCAGAGCTGATAAATTCAGAGGTCGTTTGGAGCCAGCAGGGTCAGCACGCGTAGGGGGTGGCGGCAGCGGCGGCGCTCGGCGCGCTGGGGCCTCAGTGCTCGGCTCAGGGGTGCTTTTGTCTGAGGGTTGCGCGCGTTCATTACCTACTGCACGTGCCAATCCTTTCAGCCCGCGATGGCGACCATCGGAGCTGCAAATGCCTGGGCTCGGTGCCCCAGCCCCGCATACGCCGTCTTTCGCGGGCCGCAGCGTGCTGTAGTGCGCATGGCGGCGTCATCTGAAGCGGCACAGGGCGCCGGCAAGTGCTATTTAGTTGGCGCTGGGCCGGGGCCGGCGGACTTGCTGACGGTGAGCGACTGAGCTGCAGCGGCTTCAAACTGGCCTGTTGCCTGCTGCTTACGTGCCATTGGGCAATGCTCTATTGTCTGAACCATTCAGCCGGGTTTGAATGAGAGCACCAGTGGACTTGGTTGTTGCCATGAGCACGCTGGCCGTGCCGCCTGGCGCCCATTCCCCCCGCAGGTGCGAGCCGCCGAACTGCTGCGGCAGGCAGACGTCATAATCTACGACGATCTGGGTGCTGCAGCAGCAGTGGAGCAGTATGCACCTTCCACAGCGGAGCGAGTTTATGTGGGCAAGCGCGGCGGGCGACCGTCCATCCGGCAACCAGAGATTGACGCCCTGCTGGTGGCGGCGGCGGCCGGCGGCCGCACGGTGGTCAGGCTCAAGGGCGGCTGCCCCAGCGTGTTCAGCCGGGTGAGTTGGGGGCAGGCATTATGGGTTTGGGAAAAGGTTAGGGTCTTAAAATGCCAGCTGGGGTGCCACAACCGGACAGTGCTAAAGGCGGCAGGCAACAGCAGCACCAGAGGTTGGGGAAGACAAGCCAGGTATGTTGGTATGGGAATGCCCAACTGCAAGCAATTATGCACCGTTGTTCGAGGCGCCCAGCTGACGAATGCAGTTGTCCCTCTGCCGCTTGCAATCCCGCAGGTGCACTCTGAAATGGCTGCCCTGGAGGCAGCGGGCATAGCGTACGAGCTGGTGCCTGGAGTTTCTTCTGCGCTAGCCGCCCCGCTTGCAGCAGGTGGGCGGCAGTAGTGGCTGCGGTGGACCCTGCTGGTGTGGAGCCTGTGCATGATGCGTGCCTCCCACTGTTGCTCCGGCCTGAGACGTCAGCAACGCCGGCAAACTTGGCTGCGTACAGTTTGCCGTTGTGTGCTCATTAGGCACTTATGAGCAGCAGCAAGCGGCAGTGCAGTATGCTGCCACCTGCTTCAACCTGCATTGATGTACTGCTGTCGCACATGCTCGGTGGGGCCCCTCTCCCGCAGGCTTCCCGCTGACGCACCCGGAGCTCAGCCGGGCCTTTGCTGTCACCAGCGCCCACGACCCGGCTGCACTGGACTGGGCGGCGCTTGCGGTGGGTGCTCGCTGGTGGCTGATGTACAGTGCACGGTTGGATTGGTGCACACACTTGCAGTCCGAGTGATGTCGCTGGAACTGGCTTGCATTGGGCATGCTGCCTTGCCTCACTCGAATGGCGGCTCAACCACCACTGCCCAACCGTGCCCGACCAATTTCTTGCCACACTCCAACTCCCCTGCAGGCACAAGACACGCTGGTGCTTCTGATGGGCGGCAGCAACCTGGCAACCATTTGCGAGCAGCTGCAGCAGCATGGGAAACCTGCCGACACGCCCGTGGCGGTGGTGCATGCGGCGACGCTCGACAGCCAGCGGGTGTGGCGCGGCACGCTGGGCAGCATTGCGGCACAGACGGAAGGCGAGCAGCTGTCGCCCTGCATCATTGTTGTTGGAAGAGTGGTGGCGCTGGGACTGTAAGCGAGCTTGATCTGAAAGGCAGGGAGCGCAGTTCCCAGCGGGCCCCTCATCCGGCAAGGCCGCCTCGCAGCGCCGCCGACGGCAGGCGGGTCACATGCATTGACCAGCGCAGTAGCGCTAAAGGTCGCGAGGCTCTTCTGACCGCGTTGGTGGCGCCCGCGCACTGCCAGCGGCCTGGGTTCGCGGCGCAAACTTTCTTTGCCACCAGCAGGTGCGGCGCTTGGGGCAGCAGTCGAGTTTCTGTGACCTTGAGCTGCGTGTGAATATATACGCTGAGCGCTGCCGCTCGGGAGCGCCGTCTCTTTGCGCAAGTCTCCAGCCCCGCCACTTGCCGCCGTTCCCTGCAGATGCAACTGGCTCGTCGCCTCTGCATCGCCGGCCAGCAGCTCAGCAGGATGGCGCTCCGCTGCTCCAGCACCGCCGCCGCCGCTCGGGCGCCAGCCGCTGCCGCCGCTCCCCGCGTGCAGGCAGCTCTGCGCCGTGCGGCCCCTGCGGCCCTGGCTGGCCTTCGCACCGGCTCGCTGGTGCAGCGCCTGCCCCTGCGCGCGCTGACTGTGGCTGCGGCTGCTCAGCCCGAGGAGCCGGCTGCCGCTGCCGCTGCCGAGGAGGTGCGATGCGCTCTTGGGCACAGCGTGTTGTGCTGCACTGCATACCTTGCAGCTGCTTGTAGGCATTGCAGTTGCGTTGCTGGGCTGCCATTGATGAGGGCGACGCTGGGCGGTGGCCGGGGCGCTGCAGCTGCCGCATAGGAGGAGGGTGCCCGCCGCTGCCCTCTTCCCTGCCCACGGTGCCGCTGGCCTGCGCTTGTTGCCCTGCTTACATAGGACTGCTCTTCGTTGTTTCCCTGAGTGCAGCAGCCCGCCAAGGAATACGTGATTGTCAACTTCTACCACCTCGTGGACATTGCGCGGCCCTACGAGGCAAGCATAGACAGAAGGGAGCAGCAAACAACTGTGCCAGCTGCTCGCGGATGCGCAGCTGCGTTGTCCTGCTTCTGTGTCTGTGCTGTTGTGCTGTGAGGATGCACCCGCTGCTGCTGCAGGGCACCCGATGCCGCTTGGTGCGCTGTCGGCAAAGCAAACCCACAGGTGCTGCCTGTGCCTCCCCGGCTGCGCAGGTGATCAACCAGCACAAGCAGTGGATGGAGGGCAAGGATGTGCGGGGCCGCATCTACATCTCTGAGCAGGTGGGGCAGAGTGCAGTAGTTGTGCTCGTTGCAAAGTTGGGGCGCGTGAGGTTGTTGGCATGGCCCCTCACTTGGACGATGACGATATTGCTGGATGGCTGCAGCCTCCTGCCCACCCGTTGACTGTCTTGATTGCTGCGTCCCCTGCACCGCAGGGCATCAATGCTCAGTATGGTGGCTCGAAGGAGGATGCCGTGGGATACGCGCAGTGGCTGGAGCAGCAGCCACTGTTCAAGGTGCGGGCTCGCTGCTTTTCAAGTTTGCTGTGGGGGTGTGGACGGTGGGCAATGACTTCCAGCCAAATTGATGGGTAGATTGGGACCAGCGACTGCTTCACGCATCTTTTAGTTGGGCAGACAGTTTTTTGTTGCGTGAACTCACCAAGCTAGCTGCTGGGACCTTGTTTTGCTCAGCATTGCCACTGCCACCGCGCCGGTCTCTTTCCCACCGGGCGGGCTCACCCACACCCCCCGGTGGACGTTCTTGCGGCGCCAAAGCAAGCAGCCAGCTGCGGCGGCCACCAAGGGCCTGCTGTGCGTGTGCTCCCCACCGCCCGCGGGTTCTTGGATGGTCGCACACTCCCTACCGCTCTTGCTGCTCTATCCCAAAATGTGTGACCGTTGGTCATGGCAGACCAGCGTTCACCCTTGCATACGGTTCTCCCCTGCCGCTGCCACACGTGTCTCTCTATACCGTGGCTCTGCACCCCTATGTTCACTCATCGATATCAGCGCTAACCCAGGCGCCCCACTGTTTGTGCCACCCCTACAGGGCCTCTTCTACACTGTGTGGCCTGTGAACGAGCACATGTACCCCAAGTGAGCCTCAGCCTGTGGCATGTTTCCTGCCCCCCAGTCTCGTGGCATGCTTGCCACCTGGTTCTGGAGCTTGTCCTGTCAAACTTAACCCATGGTCACAGTCTCAATCTCTGGCTG